>OGPG01000074.1_pt1 | contig 84405 bp, 65 predicted proteins | sample 1552851 | NCBI WGS metagenome assembly OGPG01 (sample SAMEA2579909, study PRJEB22360) | human gut metagenome | biome: human gut; feature: human-associated habitat; material: faeces | place: Denmark | collected 2008/2010 | reverse complement strand
AGCCACTACGGCAGCCATACGATCATACCCCAGCGTCCGGGGTGTTTCATATAGATTCACTACCGGGAGTGGAGTCGTTTCATTCAGCCAAAGCACAGGTATGGGAAGTAATGCCAATTGTGCCAGCACTTGCTCGCTCAAGTCGATGACCGTGGCAACAATTGCTTTTTCAAAGTGATATTTACTATAGATGTCCGACAAATGCTCCAAATTCCGATTAGAGTCATACGCCACTTCCAATAGTGAAACACCATCAAAGACAGCTACTTTTGCCACCGTATTTCCTATATCAATAACCAGGTTCACTGAATGAAGATTAATTTTCCGGGCACAAAGATACGACTTTAATTGAATTTGAAAGCTGTAGTCGACATTTTCCTTACTACATCAGCGTAGTTTATCGCAAACTTATTTTTCTTTTTCCTCGCTAATACTCGTCATTAGCATACAGGAAGTCGAATGTAGCCTGTTTATAGTCAAATATTTCTTCTGGTTTAAAAAATCTTTTCAATTCCGCTTCAGCCGCTTCGGGTGAGTCGGATGCATGAACGATATTTTCCTGAAAGCTCATACTGTAATCTCCGCGGATGGTTCCGGGAGCTGCCTTCCTGCCATTGGTAGGGCCGGTCAAAACCCTCACCGCTTCAATGGCATCTACCCCCTCAAAGCAACACACGATAACCGGACAGACCATCATCGAATCCTTCACGCGCTGAAAGAAGGGTTTCGCACTTAAATGGGCGTAATGCTCACTGAGCACTTCATCCGTCAGCTGAACCATTTTCATTCCGGCCAGACGCAAGCCTTTACGTTCGAATCTGTTCGTAATCTCACCTACCAAGCCTCTTTGGAGGGTACATGGTTTCAAAATAACCAGTGTTTTTTCCATCATAATAGTCGGGTCTTTTTAAAGTTATATATAAAGGTATCCTTTTCAATAATTCTTCCAAAAATACTATTTTTCTTGAGAATAGCACTCTGTTGGAGTCTTTTTATGTAAATTATTGGATGACAAATACAAATGTAAACATATAAACGAGTAAGGCGCAGTACATATTACTCAACATATTTACCAAACTTCAAGCCAATAAACAACAGAGTTTTTATAAAAAGCTACCCCCTTAGTATAGCCATGTTCCCATCCTTTGGGTAATCCTACTCCAGATATAGTAAGACAATCAGCAGGTAGGAAACAACCTTTTTCTGCATCAAGGAGATAAACAACCGCTTCTTGATAAAATGGCAAAGTAAATGCATCATCCCAAGAGCGGAAATTAGGAATTGGCAACATACTAGTATTCCGGGGGTTACGAACGGAATCCGATTCATTTACTTTCATATCCTCGTAATCATAAGGTATTGTTAAACAAGAGTCCCGTAAATAATATATAGCCTTTGCTTTTAAAGCGACCTCATTCTTCAATTTTTCACTTTTAGTGTCATAAGGTGACACCAAATGAATATAACTTAGAAACCGCCCTGCCAAAGGAGAAGATAAATGTAAAAATTCAAGATTCATTCCATCTATTTTTGCTGGAAGATGAGATGTCAATGACTTAGGATACAAATTTAGAATTTCTTCATAACTCATTATATTACTCTCATCAGGAAGAAAAGACTGAGCCAAACAATCTACCTGAATAAAAAACAAAATACTCAATAATAAATATATCTTTTGCATTAGTCATACCTCCTATTTTATGCACCGTACGAAGCTTTACTCCATCCGCACCATAAGTATAAGTGATGGTACTTCCATCCGAGAACTTGACCTGACTTGGCAAATTTAATAAATTATATTGAATTTCGATTCCCTTATTCAAATCTTTTATTAAGCTGCCATTGGTATCATACGTATATTCAATAGCAAGTTTGGCACCCGTAGCGTTTCAGTCCAAAGATATTGCCGTTGTAGCATCTCATGCCGTTCAAGCCGTCCGTATTGTAGAACAGAGAGGAGAATAAATATTCCCTGCCTCTACCCATATTTCGGAGTAAGAGACAGGGGATATCATACCAACAAAACCATCATTGAATCCTATAAATGAAATCAATTTGCATCCCATTCTTCATAACTACCGTATAAATCCTTCAAGCTCTGCTTTATCCCTCTTCTATAAACCTCATCTACATATTTATAAGAACAATTATCGTGTATACTAAAAAGCCAATAATAGTCACTATACGGAACGGAGTGCCTGACATGCGTGCCTTTTTCAGCACAAAAATAAAAAGTCGAGTCGCGAAGCAAATCGTATAATTTATCCCAAGGTTCTTTTGTTAGCGATCTAAAGAAAGCAGCATTATTCGCACTCTCAAAGAAAAGATGCTGTGTTATCGTATCTACAATATTTAGTTTAAGTGTATCTTTCCCATTTAATACTGCAAAAAAGTCCTTACGTATACTATCTTTATTTTCTTTAAAATACTCATCTAAAACATTGGAATAATATATTTTTCCATCAATGCGTTGGATATGATTATACAATGTCCCTTTGGGTATGTATGAACTATCCACAACTAAAGAATATGAAGACAATATAAAGCGTGGTAAATGGGTCGAATCATAATCTTTGAATGCATATTCCAAGAGTTGAGGAAAAGAATAATAATAATAAGTGAGGTAAGACTTATATGTTGTAGAGACCAAGGTATGTTTCTTCCCATTTTTAGACACCCCTATATACCATATTTCATCATATACAGGACCTGTTGTTGTATCATTCGGATAATCCGTTATCTCAATCAATTTATTTTTGGGCATATCAGTTGATTCCATAGGATTCATTAAGCAGATATACCTATCCTTGTACTTTATCACTTTCTCCGGTCTTTCCAAACTTCCTTCCACCAATGGAGAGTTAGCCGGTGTTATCATATAGATAGAACCGATGTCATTCGATGGTTCCTCATACATAATGATATACTTCGCAGGAAAAGAATCTTGATCAATCAACCGCTTAACTTCCCGTAAAGCAGTAGAACGAGCAGGGGATTCTTTGCCGGGTTGACAACCCGGCAAAGAAATAAGTAATCGCAATTATATACAATTATAACCTAATATAAAATGAATGAAAATAAAGACTATATTGCTTCCTTTGAAATAAAAGAAGTAACAGCTTCTACTTTAAGTGAATTTGCAGAGAAAGTAGAAGAACTAACAAAAAACGGTGAAGAAGTTTCTAATATAGTAGCTGTTGTAGTTACCAAGAAATTATCTTAGTCCTTTTAATGACTTGAAGATTTCTTCTTGTAAAGCATCTCCTACTGCTTTTTCACATTTAGTAATAGTATCTTTACGGAACTTCTCACAACAGCAAGAAACTGTAAATCCTTGTTGTGTAAAAGTAACTTTTGGATGTTCTCCATGTACAGAGCATTTTGTCATTTCAATTTTAGACTTAATGCTTCGTTCTATGTTAGATGGTAATCGGCTCATGGTCATAATATTTTAGACCTCAAAGATAACCATTTTTGCCAAACATCATTAGTTATCTCCATAAAAATAACATAAGATATTATTAGCTAATTGTTTGGGTGTTTCACTGTTTTTTCGTAACTTCAAGTAAAATTCGGTGAAATATGAGTAATAACGCTAATTTATTCTACTTCTTTAAGCAATTTCCCGATGAGGAATCTTGCAGGAAGTATCTTGAAAAACGCAGGTGGGGAGACACACCCACTTGCCCGCATTGCGGAAACGCACAAAAGATTTATCGGTATAAGAACGGTAAAACTTTCAAGTGCGCACATTGTAAAAAGCAGTTTTCGGTGAAAACGGGTACTATTTATGAAAACTCAAATATTCCGTTACAGAAATGGTTTCTTACTTTCTATCTGATTTCATTATCTAAGAAAGGTATTAGTTCTATTGAGTTAGCAAAGACTATCGGTGTTACACAAAAGAGTGCATGGTATTTATTACATAAGGTGCGCTATATGTTGGAACATCGCAATTCCGATAACCAGCTACGTGGTACAGTCGAGGTTGATGAAACGTATGTCGGTGGAAAGAAAAAGGGCAAACGTGGTCGTGGTTCTGAAAATAAGACTCCCGTATTTGGTGCTGTACAGCGTGGTGGACGTTTATCCATTACACCCGTACCAAATGCAAAACGTAAAACCTTAGAGCCAATCATCCACAAACGAGTTAAGAAAGGAACCCATATAAACAGCGATGAATGGTGGGCATACACTAAACTATGCTCGGACTATGTACACGATGTAGTAAATCATGGGCGTAAAGAATATGTTCGTGGTAAGGTACACACAAATACTATTGAGGGTGCATGGTCGCATTTGAAACGGTCAATAATGGGAACATACCATAGACCAAGTAAGGAACACCTTTCTAAATATTGTGCGGAATTTGAGTATAACTATAACACCCGTAACAACTCACCGGAAATTAAATTCAAGAAAATAATAGATAAGAATTTAATCCGTGTTAGTTATAGAACAATAACTGGCACATAAAATCAATTAAATTTATGGAAAAAGTTTCAGTAAAACTCGTGATATTCAAACAAAAGACCATACACGAGGAGGGGGAGTATTGCGGCTACTGTCCGGCATTAGGTGCGTTCCACGTTATGACTTCTTTTGAAAAACTGCTGGCTTATATGCAAGACCGACTTGAAAGAGACCTTGAAGGTCGTATTCATTACCGCAATCTTAAAAATAGAGGTTGGGAAGTGTCTGAAAATTCAGCAAAACCACCTATCTTTGCAGATGAGGAATTGGTGAAACGTGCCGAAGAATCATTTGAAGTCAAAATTAAAGAACCCATTATCGTAGAATTATATGCCGAACTCACACCGCCAAGAGACCCTTATGCCCACTTGTTTCCACACGAGAATAGTTGAGGACTTTTTAGGAATACACGGTTTTATACCTGCAATACAAGTGGAATGTACGTTATTCAAAAAAGGAGAAGTCCGTGTAGAAGTCCCCCATTTGAAAATGTTATCAAAAAGTAAGGTCAAGGATTTGCTCGTTGATGCGGAAATGCCATTTAGTGAGTTTGAAGATTACTACAAGCATTTGCAAGCAATGTCAAATTTCGATGCCCTTGTGGACTTGTCTGGTAAAACTTTAAAAAAGTAACTATAAAGAACGCAATCTTTTGGCTACTTTCACTTCATCGGTATCTGCAAAGTATGTGACCACTTCTGGAAACACAAGTTTAATAGAATCTTCCGGCTGCTGACAAGATGTAGGATTGTACCATCTGCTTATAAAGCACACGTTATAATCTCGTGCATGAAAATATAAGCTGCGGTTATTTATTCGCTGCGTTTTGTTTATCTTTTCTGTAAGTAAATAGATGAACATATTTTCAGCGATGTTGATGTCTTCTTTATTATAGCGGTTTTCAAAAGCTCCTATCCATATATTTCTACGGTTCGGGATTTCATTTATATGGTGATTTTTATCCTTAAATCTTTTGGGAACAGTTCTTATTGTCTGTCCACAATAGTAGGAATAAATCTTGGCGTTAGGTTTCTTTCCCTGCAATAGATAAAGACAAAAATCAATATTCTGTTGGCATTGCCATTCCTCCATTTCTTCTATACTATGAAATGGCCCATACCAAGATAATATGTATGTTCTTAATAAAGGTTTTCTTGTTCCCATTCTACATTTTATTTAGGTTAGACAATAATTTGTAAAACGGCAACGGTGTGAACGAAAAAAACGTAGAACCACTGCCACACTGCTATCAAGGTTCACCACAAACCCTACTCACTCGTGGAGCGATTCTACGTTATGCGTAGATACACTTCACCCATGAGTGAGTATTTATAGCCTTAGTCCATTTATCCGAGGTGGTGATTCTGATAGCAGTATGGCTATATGTATCGTATTTAAGAGAACTCTTTCTCTTTTTATGTGGTGCAAAAGTAGTTATTTTGATAAAGATAACAAATTAAACACTTTGTAATTATGAAAGAAATAACTAAAAACAGAATCCGTCATTTGGTTACTTTTAATAGAATAACTAAATTCGTAGCAAAATTATTCTTTATGATTAGTAAGTTTAAAGACGGAGAAAATGTGTGTCTTATATTTGACCGCAGTATAAAATTTCAAGTTGTCTCAAATATTATAATTGACGGCAAAATACAGTTGGTGTTTTTCAATCCCGATAAAGGACTTATTGAAAAAGCTAACATCGAACCGAAATATCTTGATTACTCTTACGTGGAGGGGGAACGCTTGGAAAAACTTATTAAAAATTCGCCAGACGGTCTTACTGGAATCATGTGATTTGGAAAATCCAAACTAAAAATCTTATGTTTGGTGTATATAGTATATAATCACGTAAGTAATAATATTAATAATACATTTCTCATACAATCTATTTTTTTAGTCTATCTTGTATATACTTCTGCAAATCTTCGATCGTATTTATATGAATAGTTGTTATATTGCTTTTCTTTGAATTATAATCATGCAACGTTCGGTCCCTCTTTAAATAAACTGCATTATTTCTGCTATTAATATATTTCATATCAGAAGCAGAAGCTCCCTGGCTTTCATCGCCAGGATGAGAATGAATATCTATTTTTTTGCGACCATTCACAGCCGTCCTTCTTTTTGCATTATTTCCACTTTCCACAGAGCCTTCTTTATGGTCTGTAATAATAATAGCTGTCGGCCCATCATTTTCATTCTCATATACGTCCAATTTCCATTCAACAACACTATTATCCGCTGCAAACTTAAAGAGATTTGCAGCATCATGAATGTTGCTGGTTTGTCCATAAGTCGTAATTCGTCCTTCTTTACCTTGACTTTCAACCATACCAGGCATTAATTTATTATCCATTATAGTTATCGGTTTTCCACTTACCTGCTTCGGTTTATGTTCTCCATCAAAATAATAAACTCGATCTCCCTTATCTTCATATTTTGTATTTTTCCAAAAAAACACATAACCATTCTTATTCACTACATAGTCATCTTTCCCATCAATATCGATCCTGAGAATTGGATTATTCTTACAATACGTGTAAGGGCTCACTCCATAATATTTTTCACTAGAAGGATCCATCACATGCCATCTTCCCAGCACCGCATCATACTCTCTCGCCCCATAATCATACCAGTTCAGTCCCTTCTTTGTATCCAGTTCCTTCCCGTTATACTTATAAGCCTGAACATCATTCCCGTTACTTAAGAAGACACCTCCGAAAGGATAATAGTAGTTGGCTTCCTCCATCCCACCGGCCTGATCAGTTACCACCCGATTATTTCCCTGATGATCTTTCAGGTAATAGTGATATTTCTTATCAGACAGAGAGACATATCCTTCTTCGGTCAGCAATTGTTTAGCCGTACCATTTTCATAGATCACATTGTCGCAGTAATCGGTAGTGGTAGTAACACCTCCTATTTTATGCACCGTACGAAGCTTTACTCCATCCGCACCATAAGTATAAGTGATGGTACTTCCATCCGAGAACTTGACCTGACTTGGCAAATTTAATAAATTATATTGAATTTCGATTCCCTTATTCAAATCTTTTATTAAGCTGCCATTGGCATCATACATATATTCTGTAGCAAGCTTGGCACCATCCTTGAATTCGAAGCCGTTAGAAGCCGTAGCCGTAGCGTCATCATTGACGGCTTTAAGCTGGTTACCATTTAATGTAAAAGACAAATTATCAATGATTCCAGTGCCGGATAATCCGGTTTGTCCGCCACGCCGCAAATGCAATAAATTCCCATTCTTGTCATAACTATAGTTGGTCGCGTAGCCCAGAGTTATTACGCCACCAATCAGACTTTGTGCCGAGGTGAGGCGTGACAAATTATCATAAGCGAAGTTATACCCATAAGTTTTGTTATCCCCCGGACATCGGCACACCATACGGGATACATTTCCATTATAGCCATAATACAATGATATATTGAATAATCCACCTGATGATATCGATTCTATCCAGTTACGTATATTATATGCATACGCCAACTTATTACTTGCCGAACCATGCAATGACTTGCCCGACAATCGCCCCAGTTCATCATAAGTATTGGCAGCAAGCGTAACCTTCACTCCATTCAACGAATGCTCAACCTTCGTCAGTCGTTCCGCATGGTCATAAGTATAGGTATATATCTCCATCTGCGTAGTCTTTCCGGCCGCCATGTGTACATGCTTCACGCTTGCAGGTTTACCGGTAAAAGTATATATCGTAGTTGTTGTTTCATAGCCACTCAACAGATTGCTTGAAACAGTCTTTGTTACCCGCCCTTTCTTATCATAATAGTTGGCTGAATATAACTTCGTATCACTTCCTAAAACAGTAATGACACTCCCCGACAAATAACCTTTAGCACTCAAAGTATTGGCTGGAAAAAAGCTGTTATTAAAACCCGGCAATGTACGGAAATCATAGTTATCGTAATAGTTTACTAAATACACAACCGGAGCAGTCAAAGCAAAATCGGATGAATATCCGCTGTTTCCTAAACCCGTAGCCGTATTGACGCGAGTACAGGCAACAGAACGAGCGGACGCTGTAGAAGTATTCGTATTAGCACATTCACCTTGCACAACCAGGCGGCTTAAGTCATCATACAAATAGAACATCCATTTTCCCCGACTTTTCTGATTTCCGTCCTGGGAAAAAACAAGACGATCATTCAAATCATAAACGTATGACACAGCATCTGCACCGGACAACTTCTTCCAAACACAACGATTGCGCCTGTCATATTTATACTGGTAGGCATAAAGATTTAGACTGGCCGTAGAAATATTACCATCCATTGCAGGTGGCAGCACATAACAAAGATTACCATAGTCATCGTACACATAATAGGTATCATGACGTACAGTTCCATTCAACTGACTAACCAATACGGTATGTCCTTGCTTATCCGTAAATTGAGAGGCCGTGTTGCCGTCTTCATCCTGTGTACGGACAACATACAATTCACCGGTGGCATAACTTCCCCCATTCACTAAGGTGCTACCATTTACCGAATAGTGTACACAGCTTAATACCTCAGAGGAGCCATTCAGCATATAATCAGTGGTCATCGGTTTGTCACTCCACTTCGCTCCCGGGCCATATTGCGCCACAAGCCGATCGGACGGAGAAGCCTCGTACACCGACTGATTGAAAGGACGGGCCGTTGAGCCATAATTACCGGAAGCAGTCGAGGAAAAAGCAGACGCAGACAAATAAGCAGAGGATGAATATACGGGCAGCCAGTCTTTAACGTCCCGCCCCGATTCATCATACTCCGAAAGATCCAGCAGATTATTTTTCTGTGGAGTCACCTGATTATGCACGGTTTGGCACAAACGTCCCAAACCATCATAATATTTCACTACATCTAAGTAAGAACTACTGCTTTCATTCAGCATAGTACGCGTAACCACATAATTCTGGTTACTATTTTGCGCTGTAGCTGCACCTATCAGGCAAAGAAATGAAATCAAAATATATAATCGTTTCATAATACTATTTTTATATGATCATACTGCATTTATGGCCGGAAATGATATTGATATTCCTCCATTGTCTTTCCTTCCGTATCCTTTATGCGAATCAACTGACTATCGCTGTTATATTCGAAAGTCGTTTTGGCTTTATTGGGAGAAATTATGCCACTTATCCCAATCAAGGGATGGTAAGTATAGGAGGTAATCAGGGCAGAAGGCAAAGCTTTATACAAATTATCTATCATATCCAGATACAGAGGCATAGAAGGAAGTATGCACGACGACATGAAAGCTGGATCCACCATTAGCGCTTTTTTAACTTCTTCGTAAGTTGCCCCCTTGATTTCAGCCAGCAGGTATTGCCCCTTGTATCCCCACAAATATACAACCTTCTCAGCACCATCCTTATTGATATATACAGGGTTACCATAAATATCATATTTATTATAACTGATTCGTTTTTCGTACTTATCCGTACCTTTACAGTAATACTGATCTTCCACCACCATCCCGGAAGACAAACTACTGCTATATCCTCTCAATACACTGTATAGCCGTTTTTCCTTTTTCTCCATAGTCTGCTGTACAGGCGTGGTCAGATAATTTCGCGAAGTCAATAGCTGAATGGCACTTCGCTGGGATGTTGTCAGAGATTCTTTATCCGGTATAGTGTTATTACTGTAATAGGTTCTCTCCACCTGCTCTGCACCTCCGCTACACAAAGATGATTTACTTATTATATTGTACGGACGCTCCGTATCATAGGCAAAAACAGACTTCTCAACAATACTGTCACTCGATTGATAAGTGGTTTTACAAGTGGACTTCAAGCGATGATAGCCTGTAGCTATATAATACGGAAAAGACTTTACCGGAGATCCATATACATCACAATAATTATAACTAGGGCAAGCTATCAGCTTTTCCATAAACTGACAGCTCGAGTAGCCATTCAGTCCGAATTGATAAGGGGTTACTATAGCTGCCGGCATTTTCATCTCAGACTTCTCATACATATTGGTCAATGATTGCACTTTCTCATAAATATTTCCCGATTTCCTATAGAAGTTTTCTGATAATAACCAAGGAATCGGATATAACATTCTATTCATTGCAGAAAGCAAACACTCATTATTCAATGAATAATCAGGGGATAAATCATCAAAAATGACATTATCATATTCATCCGGTCGAAAATCATATTGATAGACTTTTTTCCAATCGGAGGCAACTTCAGTAATCTTGCCATACCATACAGGATTTGTATTTCCCCGAACATTGGGAAAACCGGAAAATACAGAAAGCGTACGTTGGCGTACTCTGCAACCACCATCATCAAGAGGACATATATATCTGGTAGTTATCAGACTTTTCTCATCAGGATAATCCGTACCTATAAAATGCGCATCTTCATAAGTATAGTTTTTTACGATTGTCTTACCTGACACCGGATCATACAACTCAGTAGATTTCACACGTAACCCTCCACCTATTTCCTCTTTTCTTTTTACCGTAAAGCGGTGTGGTTCATAACTAATTTTCAATTTTCCCTTTGTCGGACTGAGCATCTCTGTCAATGAATATGTGTCCATATACGCAGCATTAGGCTTCCTGTTGGCACGATTACCGATAGTTCGGTTGACAGGAACATTCAACGAACCCGTGGTCTTCCGTATTTCAAGATTTATATTGGGAAGGTCAGCATCCCCGAAATCCGCTTCATTATAAAAACCCCACCAATCGAAACCGGAACGCAAATAACTAAAAGAACTTTCATTTTTGTAGGTAAACAGATAATTACCCTCACCGTTGATATTCACTTTCTTCAGCAGATTACCCGTTGTTGTATCATAAGTAAACTGTACATTTCTCACTTGTATGCCTGACGATTGTTTCACGTTCAAAGAAGCCAACTTACCTGCTGAATAGTTTAAATCAATCAAACCGTTTGGAATAATAATACTATCAGGAACCAACGACCTGTTTATATAAGAATAAGGGGAGTCTCTTCCTTCATTTATCTGGTATCCATCACCTCCAAGTATACGCCAAAAAGAACTGTCAGATCCAGTGGAGCTATCTATCATATCGTTATGAAAACAGCCAGCCAGCCACATCGATTTCCCATTGTCTAATACCGATAAGGTATGATTGAAAGTTGGGACATCTTCTCTTACCGATTGGTATGTGAACGAGATTTTTTCATTACCGGGGAAAATGATTTCACGAAGCATCCAACCGCAAAAGCAAGAACCATAAGGCTGATATTCAACATATTTTTGTGGACTAGATAAACCATGTACAGGATTCTTCTCCCCAAAGGCATACCGTATACCTTTGTCATCCAGAATTTCAAAACCATAGAGTCGTGTACTGATAAAGTTGGTAGAATTATCCAACTTAGGAGTTATCTTTAAAGGAGTATCCGATATCTGTTTCACTACATCCACCCCGTTTACACGTTGTAATATGAACGAAGCGTCCATACCAGGCATATTTATTTGAAAGACATCATACTGGCCGTCCATACACGGATAAATATGTCCGCGCTCATTCCAACAATCACAATCATTTGAATAAGGAGAAGACATATAGATATAGTCATCGCGTGTCAGATTTCCACTGACATCTGCCACCGGATACACCTCATCCGGTTTGCCCATAATCGTCCGTGATATCTTAAATCCCGGAAACAAAGCCCAGTTACGTCCCACCACACCGACAGGATCCTGCACTCTTACCCCCGAAGAATGATACTTCAAAGTCAAGGGGAGAGACAGGCCGTAAGCTTCCACAGTATATAGGGGGATACTAATGTCAATGGTTCCCGTCGCATGAGAAATGGGATAGCCCAGAAACTTCTGAAATACTCGGGAAGTAGGTGAAGGCGGTGTCACATCAGGCATCGCAGCATAATAATTGCCTTGTGCACATACCGGCAATACACCGGTGCATAGTATAATAATAAGTATAATTCGATATATATTTTTCATATCCATTATTGTTTGTAGTTTAATATCGTTTTCTGCAAACCAGCATCCGGATTGCCGGTTTACAGAAAATTAGAAGTCATTATCAGAGCGCATTACAAGGTCATCGCATTTACGCCCAGCACACCCGCTATCGCCGTTACCACCGCGACAGCTACTTTCAAGATCATACTCCATACGGATTTCTTGATTGCCATAATTCCACACCTCCTTTCCACGCAATTAAAAAAATGATTGTCACAGAGTGGAAATCACAGTTCCCTGCTCACTTCGAAGCACGGACACTCCTTAATCCATTCTTCCGGTTCTATCACTCCGTCACCGTTCAGGTCCGGACTGAGGTCACGATGCCCGCAGATACGGACATTGTTCCGAAAGCGTTTCAGGAGTTGATGCACAAGCAGCCGGAGCGCAGAGCGTTGTTCAGGCGTACGGGTATCTTTGGCACGCCCCCGGACATCAAGACCGCCCTCATAGCAGATGCCTATCGAGTGAGAATTATGGCCCTTGGCATGCGCCCCGACAAGTTCCAAAGCACGGGTATTGATTACCGTGCCATCCTTACGGATGTAGTAGTGATAGCCGATACCGCGGAAGCCACGGCAACGGTGATTTTCCTCCAGTTCGGCCACAGTCAGCGAACGGTCTTCGCGTGTGGCGGAACAGTGAATAACGATGTGATCGATTGTTCTCATGTAACTTAGTGATTAGTGTTTAATTTTTAATTTCCGAAGACTACGGTTTCAGAGCCTATCCCAGCGGATTCTCGTCCAATCCTCCGTCACCGCCTTCGTTGCCGCCACCTTCGCCACCGCCCGAACCACTGCCGGCAGCCTTCAACTGCGACTCCAGATCCACGAAGTCCATACGGTCTTCGGCACGCGTGGCAGCCACCTGCGGACGAATACTGCTGGAAGCACGGAAGTTGATACGAACGGATCTGATCTTGGTAGATTGACAGTCGTCCTTCTTCTCCGAACCTTCGGTAGTAGCCGAAAGGCTGAATACACCGAAGTTGTCGATGTTCACCGAACGGCCATTGAAAAGCTCACGACGCATAGCACCAACGAAGTTGGTTATCACACTCTGTATATCACCCAGAGTGAGCGAACTGGATTCTTTCATCTGAACAGCAATACTTTCCAGTGTCGCCGATTTTCCCCAAACGATTAATTGAGGGTAGTATTTACCCGTACCATCTTTATGGAAAGGGTCTTTACGTAATACTTTCTTAAATGTTACTGACATAATTTTTTTGAGTTTAAAAAAGAAGAAAATAGTTTCGAACGGAAACTGATACAAGGCGACGTCTTACCCGAAACCTTCCGTAGGATCCCCACTTTGAGGACACAACAAAGGTACTTCAGAGACCAAAAACGAAAGGACGAAACGGGATGTACCGGGACGTACCGGGGCGAACTTATCCGTACTTTACCTTATTTATTTTTACTTTTACCCCGGATTATTCCCCAACCTGCATAAATCTATTTACCTTTGCAGAATCAAATATTTTAAATACACATAACCATGAGTTTAAAAAGAACAGCCAGCTAACTACTGACACACAGGAAGACATCCTTTACAAACACTGCGAGACAACCGGTAAAGCCGAACTGCAAGCCATCAGACAAATAAAAGAATACCTGGAAAAATTGAACAGGGAACACGAACTAAGCGACCAGGCATGCAGGGAACTGAAGCAACTCAGCAAAGAAATAGACAAGTTCGTCGCTGATTGCAAAAAAGAAAAAAGCAGGAAAAGAATTGGGTAACACTTAAAAACAAGTTGGTACATAAATGATAATTTAGGGGACAAGGGAACAAGTTGACAAGGGGACAAGGGGCTGCGCAGTGTTAGGCTGCGCGGTGAAATGATAATTATTGTTACGCGAAGTATCTTAAATTCTCCTCCTCTCGGGAATTGCTCTCCCCCGATAACGGGGGAGTCAGAGGGGGTGGAGTACCCGTAGGGGGAGGTGGTAGGTAAAACAATAAAATACCTATTCATAATAAGATAAAGGAATTTTTCTCTCACCTACCACCCCACCCGTTGGGCACCCCTCCTCCAACTGGAGAAGGGGAATTGAGATAGTCAGAATATCAATAACTACACTCCTAAATTATCATTTTACAGCGCAGCCTAACACTGCGCAGCCCCTTGTCCCCTTGTCAACTGATTACCTTGTCAACTGCGAAGCTTCGCTTCGCTAAATTATCATTTAACATAATATAAACTAATTGTGATCGGGACACTTATATTCAATTGATTGAATACAAGGATGCGGTTTCGTTACTTATTCACCCCGTTCCAGTGGATTATAAGGAACGTTTTTCGGGTTCTTGGTTGCATTGCCGTGTTCATCACTTACTTTAATGGTAACGTTCGGCATACTTCCGGTGATAAATCCTACCGGATCTGCATAATAGCGTTCATGTACTTTATTGTATGCTTTACGATTCATCGGTTCATGCTTCTTTCCATCGAAGAGTATAGGTCTGTCAGTATGGCATTGCTCTATACCTGTGGCGGTGAATGAATAATGCCCTTCACTGTCTACGGCTTTCAGTATCAGCCCCGGCAATCCGCATAATTTCCAGGGACCTTCGCTAACAGGAATTTCTGTAGTGAACCATGCTGTCCATGTCCGTCCTTTGAACTGACATTCGGCTTTGCCGCAGAGGTAGGAGAGGATACTGTCGTTTTCTGCCAGTATCTTCCACTGCGGACGTTCATCCGGTTCTTCGCAACGCAGGCGGGATATGCCTGCTATTTCATCGAGGGTCGTTACTTTTCCGGCAGGATAACCTCTGAAGGTACGTTCACTCAGTTTGCTTGTTCCGTATTGTTTCAGATGTTCATTAATCGTTTCCTGCGAGGCTTTATTGGCGAAGTCTACTGCCAGTACAGAGTCGCAAATATACTTGGTGTAACTGTAGAACTTAGAGAGATTTTTACCGACTTCCAACATCATAGTTTCTTCCGTAACATTTTCCGGCTTTTCCGTATTACTGATACAGCGCGTTTCATATTGCACAAGGATTTGTGCCTCACCGATGGTATCATTTTGGATTTTCGTTCCATCGGAAACGATGATTTGTGCCTTCGCTTGTGATGCGAACAATATAGCGAGACACAGATTAAAAAAGATAATTCTTGTACTCATAGTTTTACTTTTTAGAGGTTTGACATGCTGTTGCCAGCAAATGTTGTAGTGCAAAACTATGTGGATTTTACTTCAGAAGAGGCTGAAAGTTATTACTGAAATATTACTCAATGCATAATATCTGCCTCGCACGTACCTATATTTGCAAGCTAACTTTTACCTTTGCCGGTACTAAATGAAAGTCTTTCTAAGCGAGACTAAAAAAAGAACAATTATGGAACAACGGATTAAGATCGTTTGGATATTCTCCATCGTATCGATGCTGCTTATTACCTGCGGACAGGTTTACTGGTTGCGTAATCAGTATCAATATATGAATGATGAACAGATCAATGATATTTATGATCGCATCTTGCAGACCACTCAACAGTATGACTCTATCCGTACTCCTCAACCCAAAAAGGTGCTCAACAATGCCAATATGTTCTTCTATCAACTGAGCAAATCCATTGATTTGGAACACCGCACCACCATTGATGAAGTGATTTTGGGTGCTCTGAAAGGAAGAGAGTTGGAGAACATGGGGGGGAATGTAGAAACTCTCAAGATAGAGACGCGAGATTCGGCTAAGGTGGATGACCAAACAAAGAAAACACAGCGTGAGCAATGGATATTGGATAGTATCATTCCTAAAGAAAGGATTATCGTTATGGATTCATTTAAGATCAATATGTCCGATAAAGATGCTCCTAATCTGAATTCGGTGATTAATCTTTATCGTCTTGAACTGGATGTACCTTTCGCATTGCAGCAATTTGATTCTTTGCTTGCCATGCGCTTGGACAATCAACCGTTTACTACGCATCTGGTGGTTTCCGAAGATTCCATTTACCAGTGGAATGCGGAACTGAAACGGCAAGGTACATTGTTCAATCCATATATAGAAGTAATATATCCTTATAATCCCCTGAAACGTCAGTTTGTGCTTGTTTCCGTGAAGGTTTCCCCTCATGCGGTACTTGTGCGTATGGGTTGGCAGTTAGTGGGCAGTACCTGTCTGATTTTTCTGCTGGGGCTTTGTCTGCTGTTTCAGATAAAAACCATCTTGAAGCAACGACGGATAGACGAACTGCGAAAAAGCTTTGTAAACACTATGATACATGAACTGAAACGTCCCGTCCAGGCTCTGAAAATGTGTATAGCCTTTCTCAATGACAAATCTATGCGAACAGATGAGAAAGCAATGGATGAAGTGATTCACGATTCCATGTCCGAGCTGGATAACCTGTCGGCCTATCTTTCGAAATTACGTGATATGACGCGTGCCGATGATGAACACACGCAGCTTTCCGTCCGTACCTTTGATATAAAGACGAGTTTGGAAAAGCTTGTCCGGCTTTACCATATGCCTGAGGATAAGGATGTTGCTATTGAAACCCATTTCAGTTCAGAGACTCTGGTAACGGCAGACCCGGTGCATGTTTCTAATATTATCAGTAATTTGATAGAAAACGCCGTGAAGTATTCGGGCAAGTCTGTGCATATTGTTGTAGATTGTCTTTTGCAGGATCACCAATTGATGATACGGGTGGCTGATGATGGTATCGGCATTCCGGTTTCCGAACAGAACCGTGTATTCGATAAGTTCTATCGGGGCAGTAATCTTCCCGACCGTTCGTTGCCCGGCATTGGTCTGGGGTTGAGTTATGTAAAGTTGTTGGTAGAAGCGCATCATGGAAGCATTTCTTTAAATAGTCAGGCAGGCAAGGGGACAACGATTGAAATTATTATTCCCCAATAAGTCTGTGCTAATCCGCATAATCCATACTCTAAAATAACCAATGATATGAAAGCCTTGAAAATACTTTTTGCCGATGATGATTTGAAATATTCAATGCTGCTGAAGCGCTTTCTTGAGAAGGAAGGCTATGAAGTGACTTATGCCGGAAACGGGAAAATTGCTCTGGAACAATTTCCGCTCATAAAGCCTGATTTAGTATTGCTCGATATCAATATGCCCGGTTATAATGGCTTTGAAGTGGCCGAACGTATCCGTGAGACGGATAAACACGTCCTGATCTTCTTCCTTTCCGACCGTAGCGATAAGGCCGACCGTCTGCAAGGTTTCCAGCTTCGTGCGAACGATTATCTTGCCAAGCCGTTTTATCCGGAAGAACTTATAGCCCGTATCCATGAACGTTTCACTTCCCAACTTTCCGATACGGTGGAGGAGGAGACTTACCGTTTTGGTCAGTCTGTCTTCAATTACAGTACCAATGAAATACGAACGGGAAATAATAAAGTACTTATTACCTCCCGTCAGGCAGAGATCCTCCGCTTGTTGGCGAAGAATCTCAACTTGGCTGTAGACCGTGACTTGCTGTTGAATACAGTTTGGAGTAGTACCTCTTATGCAAACTCTCTGGCGTTGAATGTACAAATTACTTATTTGCGTAAGGCGCTTCGCAATGATCCTTCAGTGAAGATAGAATCGTTGATGAAGAAAGGATATATATTATCCTTTAATGACTGCAATGGGCGATAAGGTAGTCAGAATACGTACCAGATCAGCTTGATTGGCCATTACTTCATCAATATTCTTATAAGCGCCGGCAGCCTCTTCCAAGTCTTGACGTCCACGAATGGCATGTATGATATTCTGCGATTCAAGACGGGCAATTTCCTCTTCGAGTGATAGGCTGCGTACAGCCTCAGAACGGCTCATCGCGCGTCCTGCCCCGTGTGAAGAACTCAAGAAACTTTCCGGGTTACCTAATCCCTCTACTATATAAGAATGTGTGCCTTGTGATCCCGGAATAATACCTATTTCTCCGATGCCGGCATGTACAGCCCCCTTCCGGTGTACAATTACATTCTCTCCGAAATGTTCTTCCCATGCAGCATAGTTGTGTGCAATGTTGATCATTGGTTCGAAAGTGGCGTTAGGTAATGCTTCGGCTATAATTTCTTCAATGCGTTCCATCATAAGTTTACGGTTGGCAAGAGCAAAAGCAACGCAATATTCCATTTCCGCCCAGTATTGTTTGAATTCCGGTGCACGCAGCGGGAGGAAAGCGAGTTTTATATCCGGCTTTACACTGGAATACCAGCGAGTGTTTAGTGTTTCGGCCATCTGGTTGTAGTAATCGCCTACCATCTTTCCTAAATTTCGGCTACCGCTGTGCAGCATAATCCACAGGTAACCGTCGTTGCAACGTTGCAGTTCGATGAAGTGGTTACCACCACCTAATGTACCGATTTGTTTTCGTGCCGATACTAATTGGCGATTTACGACTGTCATTTTCTCTGTATCGAAACCGGTTGGCATATATTGTTCATCTTGCGCGGCTTTATGATGCTCTCTTCCCAAGGGAATCCGTTTACGTATTCCTCGCATAATCTCTTTGCGAAGTACATCCTGCGGTATTTCTTCAACAAGAAGATTTGTTTTCACGGCACACATACCGCAACCGATATCTACTCCTACCGCGTTGGGGATTACTACTCCTTTCGTTGCCAGTACACCACCTATCGGCATACCTTTACCCCCATGTGCATCGGGCATCAGTGCAAGGTGATGAAAAAGGAAAGGTAGTGTTGTCAGGTTGTTTACTTCTTCCCAGGCATGTGCATCCAGTTGGTCTACCCAGAGTTTTACGGGTACATTGTTCATTGCAATAACTTTCATATTTCGATGTCTTTTAAGTTGATGTTGCAAAGATTTGCATGGAGGTGCGCAATGTTTTTGCGTAGTAGAGATTATTTTTCAATTTTGTGTGTTGTTTTGTTGTATTTATGCAGTATCTCCGTAGTTTCTCCATGCAATCTCCGTGCAGTCTCCGTATCCGGTCCGTAGCTGCTCCGTACTGGGTCTGTATCGGTTCAATGTTTTATCTGATTTCTTAGATACGGACTTGATACGGACTTGACACGGGCAGGATACGAATCAGAGACTTATAAGTTGTTCCAAAGATACTGATTGATAAATGAACCACTCTAGTTGGTAAAGTGAACAACTGGAGTCGGTCGATTGAACAACTCCAGTTGGTAGAGTGAATGACTCCAGTCGGTCATTAGCTAAAAAGTATGATAGGGTGTATATGAACGGGAGGGTAGGCTTGCAGCCTTATGTGTTGAGTTTAAGTGCCATTGTTGTGGCACACAAGACTGGAAAGAAGGTATGACATGAATGTGGCTGAAACTATAAGGAGACCGGAAGTTTCAGTCGGAGAGCCGATGAATAGGGAGATTGGGACAGAACTGTAAGACTGAAAGAACTGAAAGAAGAAATTTAGAGATACCGTCAGTTATTGGCTGCATCTCACCCTATATTTGTCCCCATACATGGAATAAAAAAAGCGGGCAGCTCCCAATATTTATATGCTTTAGTATTTCTTTTACAGAAAACTTTTATAATTTTGCCTGTATTAAAGAACAAAAATATAAAAAGTAAGAAAAAGAGGACGAAAGATAGAATATTGTAGAACGTCGAAGACGTATTATTCTGAAGGTTAAATCTGGTAAATTGAACTTTTGGTCATGAATAATATAAGTCTGAGCATTGTTCACACCCGTACAGGGCGTGGAGCTGCTTCGCTTATTTCATGACCAAGGCTTACCAGAGCCGAACCTTCAAGAAATTTGGGATGTGGGTTCGCGCTCTTTTTTTATTATTAATAAATTAAATAATAGTTGTTTGTAAATATGAAAAACATGTATTTATTAGGAGTATTGCTCCTGTTGCTTTGTTCTTGTTCATCGGCCGATAAAGTACTAAGCGAGAAAGCGGAAAAAACAATTAGTATGCTCGAAAATCTGCAAAAGGAAAATCGGATATCTGATGTTACTTTTCAGGAAGCACGAGAAAACGTTATACAGTATGATTATAAAAGCTTCTTTGGGAAATATTGGTTTGGAGCGGTATTCATAGCATATGTAATCATCACTTTGGTAGCGACCAATGTAGAGTCGGAAGAGAACTTGGATCGTGCCAAGCCATTGTCTAAGTGGAAAGTCTATTTAGTTTGGCTTTATTCTGGTTTGTGGGGAGGGCATATTTTCTTTTTATGGAATAAACACAATAATACGTTGGCTTCTGTTTGGAAATGGTTCTCTTTTATAATGGTTCTTTTGGTGTTTATATTCAATTATACGGCAATCATGTATTTTTACGATACTCCAAGTCTGTTCTCTTTTTATATGCCCACTTGGAGCTGGTCAATGCCTAACTCTTATTTTCTAAACTATTCATTTGAAATAGCTCGTTACTTATTCTTTATGAATGTCCTCGGTGGATTAATATTTATACCTTACTGGACTTATGTTTACAATGCCCGCTACTTTCGCCAACACCATGAGAACGACAAGATACTGAGTGGAAAGAGCGTTCAGGCGGATCGATTCTATCATAGGTTGTCTGCCCATATCAAGTCGTTGACTCAAGAATTGGAAGATATTAAGAAATACGTCAAAAAAGATTACATTATTGAAGATCCGGATAAAGATCATAGTACGTGGGGAAGTGTAAAACGCTTTTTAAAAAATATTGCCACCGGGGGTAATTCATCTAAATTGGAAAAAGAAATGGATCGTCTGCGCTTGTTAGGAAGTTGTTGTGATGATTTGGGTGGGGACATCATTGAAACAGAAATGTATAACGATGAACTTTATGAGTATTTGCAGAAATCCCGAGTGGCTGCCTATCGAAACCTCTATTTGTCGAAAGAGTTGATAGGTATTATAAAAACGAAGATATCATCCGAGCAGCAAAAACTTTTGGTTGACGAGTTCAAACTCATAGAGGTACCTGATAATATGACTGCTGGTGTGGACTTCCGTGCGTCAGATATACAATTTAATGGGGATAATTTCTTATCATCTGTAGGAATGGATATGGATTCTACACTTCAGAATTTAGGTAATCGGTTAGAAAAAGAAGGCAATTTATCTAAAGGAGATTTTATAGCAGCAGGTGTCGAGGCTGGGTTGTCCATCGCCATTAACGGAATTGCTAATATTATTGATTTATATTCACAGACCAAAGAGGCTCGCAGAGAGGTGCAGCAACAGATAAACGAGGCTCTGGAATATATAAAGAAAGCTATACCGGCTATTCAGAATTATCAGGCAGCCTTATTGCGTCAATCAGAGGTACTGGTGGCATTGACCCAGTGCAATAAAGCGTTTGTTTGTGCGTATGAACCATTGCGTAAACAAATATTCGGTGAGCCAACGTTCTGGAAGTATTTAACTGGCATAAAGAAAAACCAAGAACTGTTTAAGACTACTGATTTCCGTAAGGACTTACAGCATCTTATTCTGGTGAGCAGTGAATATAATAAAGTTAATCAATCAAAAGTGTAATAAAAATGGGAGCAAAAGATGCTGTGTTGCGAACTGCGGGTTCGTTATCCACCTATGTTCGGAATAATCCTGAAATAGTGAATCGGGCTACGGATATATGGGCGGAGAATAATAGGTTGAGTAAAGAAATTAAGAAGTTGGAACTTCAGAATGCTGTGCAAATTCAAAAGATAACGCAGCGTTATGAGTTATGCCGTGATGTGCTGACACAGATTTTTGCAGAACGTAGTACGGCATTGATGGCTCACTATAAAACATTGGACCAAGCACTGGCTTCTGATGACAGAGAACTGATTATTGTTTCTTTGAAAGGTATTAGTTCTATAGTTTCTCAAAATCCGTTGGAGAGTTTTGCTGAGTTTACCAAGGCTCTGGATAATGAGGATGAAGTATTGAATTTGGATTTTTAATTGAATAGTCTAATAATAGGAATTTATGGCACGTTATCGAATTACAGTGAAAATCTCCGCCCGTTCGGCAGGTATGGTTATAGAACCGGGCATGAGTATTGAAATAGCTTCCATGTATCCACCTATAACTCATCAACCCACAGCGGAACAAGTGAATAATATCTTCAAATCAGCTTTTGGGGTTGACTTGAAGAAAATGGGAGTATTGAATTCGGGATATTTGAAGGTGGATAGAATAGGGTAGAAGTATATATGGGATTTATTCAAAAGAAAAATGAAGTTTTTAATTTTATAAATAATTTAATATGGTAGATTTTATGCAATCGTATGTCGCTTTTTTCTCTTCTAATTGGATAGGGCTTGCTATTTTGTGGGTTTTGTTGATAATTCTTGCGCGTACTAAGATGGAAATGTATTGGTTGGACATTTGGATACCATTAGTGGCATTTGTTCTTTGGGGAATATTTTGGTTGATTGTTTAGTTTGGGTGGATGTTGGAAGATTTAGTGTTAGATGTTATGAACCGAATGATTGAAGAACAAGTTAGATTTAAGATGAAGTATCCTGATTATCCTTTATCATTGGAAAAGCTTGATACTGAAACTTGCATTGTCAGTGACTCTGATATCCCTTCCGGCAGTGGTGGTATTAATGGCGAACGCTATACTTACGGTCAGCTACGTCATCAACCTATCATTCCTGAATTAATGAGGAACATAACGAATTCTCAATTGAAGCACTATGCTGAAGAGTGTAATTCTCGTAATTCTCAGGAAGGTTTCTGTATGTTCAAAGTCGAAGGTGAGTACTGCTTTTGGGGATTAAGAGTGGGGCCGGTAGTCAGAACGCCATCTACATCAGAAATGAAACAGATATTGCTGAAGAATCCCAAAACAGCTCAAGCGGTAAAGGAACATCGAGTTACAGCCGCTATGATACGGGCTGTCACCTATGACTTGCTGCGTGAGGAGCTGGGACGTTGCTGCGGAATATCCAAGGAGGAAGCCGGACTTGCTATAGGAAATCAATTGGATTGTGCTCCTCATGAGGATGGTTCAGGATATATATTTATGGTGCCTAACTGGGCTCATAAGTGGTTTCGCCATGATGGATATGTTTCAAAAATGTTAAGTGAAATGAATCAATAACATATTTAAATGAACGATTTATCTAAAGCGAGAGAACACCTTCTCCAAGATTACATAAAGGAATTCGACCCTTCACAGAAAGAAATGGATGCATTCATGCGTGGAGTGACATGGATGATGGATTATGTGACGGATGATAACAATTTGAGTCCCTATATTCCAGACAAAGTCTGTTTACATCGACAGCAACGTAATATAGAAGAACTGATGGAAAAAATAGATTGGTTACAGAGAGAAAACAAACGCTTGGTGAGCGAGTTGCGTAAGAAGGATTTAATGACTTCGGAAGAAAGGAGAGTTTGGAAAAAGGAAGGGGAGGGTCGACGATTGGGCTTGTTGGTTACTGAATTGCGACAGACGGTTAATGAGTTGAGAGCTGAAAAGGAGAAATGGATGAATAGATATTTGCTAGAAACAATAGATAATAAGATTTTGAAAAATAAGTGAGATGCCGACTGCCCTTGGCCGAACCTCCCCCTAACTTTGCCTCCATAAAACAAACGGAATATAAACATTAAAATCGTTTAGTTATGGAGACAATTAAAGGTTTGATTAAGAGCCTCATTAACGGAGGCATCGGAGCTATTGTTGGTGCGGCTTTTGCCACTGCTTTCGGATGGAACGAATGGATTCTTGCTGTCATTGGCTATATCCTTGGATGGTTATTGCTTTCCAAAAGTTTTTGGGAAGGTGTCAGGGAAAGTAAAGAAGAACTGGCAGAAGAGGATAGGAGAGAAGAAGAACGAAAAAGAAAGGAGGGAAAGTGATGACAAAGAAAGGTGTAGCCGAGTGGGTGTCTATCATACTTTGCCTGTTGCCTTCGCCGTTCGTAATTATGTTTCTTCTCATTGTGGCAGGAGAAATACGTGAGGCATGGCATATTACTAACTTTCTGGCAGTAACTTTGTGCGCCATAGTGGGGTTGATAGCTTTACTTTTTACCTCGTGGGTTCTGGGTAAACTTGTTTATTTCATTATTAAATAAGATAAGGACTATGAGAGGCTGTCTGACAACTATTGTGTTCTTATTGATAACAAGTGGCTTATCAACTTTCATGTTTGGAAGTGCATTTTTTATTGCGGTATTGCTTGATCCTGATGCACCCAGCATATTTGAATTGCAGTGGCATACCAATGTGATTCTCTTGGTTTATTTAATTGTATTTATAAAAATAATAGTGAAGGTCAGTAGAATGTTGAGTAATTCGATATGTGACTTTTTTTTCGGTAAGGAGGATGAACAATGATATTCAAATATAAATTTTGTTTGTGGTTGATTGATACCTTGAGTATCCAGCCGCTAACTTTGCCTGAGATACAGAAAAAATGGTTGAATGCATCGGCTAATGAGGATGGAGACCCGTTGGCGGAGCGGACTTTCAACCGTTACCGGCGGGAAGCGGAATCATTGATGTACGTAGACATCAAATGTGATAAACGTGACGGGAATTTATATAAAATTATTCGACCGGATGGTTTTAAAAATGACGAATTGCAGCAGTGGCTTTTAAGTGCTTTTCGTGTATCGAGTCTTGCTGAACGCGTGAATCAACGGGAGGAAGTGATGATAGAACCTGCACCACCGGCTGCCAATCTTTTACAGGATGTGATGGAGGCTATCGACGGGAAGCGACTGCTTAGGATAGTGTATAAATCACATTATCAGGATGAGAAAGAAATCATTCTGTTGCCCGCTTTTGTTCGCTTGTTCAAACAACGATGGTATGTGATAGGCGAAGTTAGAGGCAAGGAGCGCGCCATGACTTGCGCACTGGAACGGGTGAAAGAAATAGAATTGTTGGAAGGGAGTAAGGTGAAATTCTCCCCTAAATTGCGGGCAATCTTGAAGCCGGAAGTTTATTTTGAACATTGTTTTGGAATTATACGACAGTTTGAGCCAATAACTATTCGTTTTCGTGCATTTTGGCCTCAAGATGCTTATCTAAAAGATGTTCCGCTCCACGCATCCCAAATAGAAGTGAACCATACGGAAGATTATACGGATTTTGAAATGTTCGTGCGACCTACGTATGATCTAAAGCAAGAATTACTTTGGTATCGGGATAAATTGGCGATACTTTCACCGGAATCATTCCGACAGGATATGATACAGGTGCTTCGTGCAACTCTATCAGGCTATGAAACAGGAGAAAGCCATGCAATAGATGAATAAATGGGTGTCAAAATACGTTTTCTACCCCCTTTTAACCTTATTTCATGGAAGTCTTTATATCTTTGTCCTCTGCATTGAAGAGAACCGGAGCAGGAGGAAGAGCGAAGAATAAAACCTTGAAATCTTGATCATTAATGAAACAATAATATATGAAAGTAAAATCGTTTATGAAAAACACATGGCATCTACTTGCGTGCCTGATGTTATTGGTTGCTTGTAGTGATGATAAAGTAGAAGATGAAACTACAATTACCTTGCCACCTAAAACAGAAACCCTGTTTGAGAAAGGTGTGAATTTCACAACATCTGCGGGTACTCAGTCTTTGGAGTTTACGGCTACAGAAAACTGGAACATAACCGCTGCAACCACTCGGAATGGTGAAAAGTGGTATCAAGTTTATCCCACTAGTGGAGGTCCCGGAAAGGCAGAAATTTCTATCAGTGTTGAGGATAATGATAGTTATGATGAACGTAGCGTTGCTATTACTATTAATGCCGGTAAAACTAAGAAAACATTGATGGTTGCGCAAAAGCAAAAAAATGCTTTGCTGATATCAAGTGAACGTAGGGAAGTGAAGCAGGAAGGTGGAACAATTGATGTGGAAGTGGAAGCCAATGTGGAGTATAAAGCTGTTATTGCAGATGATTGTCAGAGTTGGATAAAACCCGCAGCTTCTACTACTACTCGAGGATTGAAAGCCTCTACTATCAGCTTCAAGATAGAGATGAATGGGGAAAGAGAGAAACGTGAAGGAGAAATATATATCACTGATGGTACTTTGACCGAAACCGTAAAAGTTTATCAGTATGGAGGTGATGTAATATTGTTGAATGAGAATGAATATCCTGTTGGTGACAGGGGAGAGACGATTAAGGTAGAGTTACGTAGCAATTGTGAGTATGGTATAACTATGCCGGATGTGAGTTGGATTAAAGAGGCTACAATGAGTCGGGGAATGTCCAGTCATACCATTTATTATACAATCAGTCCCAATGATGCGAATGAGAGTCGCCGCGCCAAAATTATTTTCTATAATAAAGATAATACTGCGATTGCTGACACACTGACTGTGATACAAGCACAGAAAGATGCAGTAGTGATTGATAATAAGAATATCGAACTGAAGACTCCTAATGATACAATTATGGGTATAGACGTAAATGCCAATGTCGATGTAGAAATACATCTGGCGGATACCTGCCAGTGGATTACAGAAAGTACCGCGGCTCGTGGATTGCAACTTCGCAAAATCTATCTGAAAGCTGCCAAGAATGACGGGTTTGCTCCCCGTCGAGGAAGGGTGTTGATAAAGAGTAAGAATGGCCAGGAATGTGATACCTTGAAAATCTGGCAAGCAGGAAAACCTACAGCCGTGAAGTTAGAACAGACAAGCTTGGATATACCTATGGCAGGTGGAACCTATCGTATCAAAGTAGATGCCAATGTACCGGTGAAGATGACGAAGTGGGATCTTTTGTGGCCGGAAGATAAGAAGGAGGATCCTATTTATGGTATGCATGAAGAAACTATTTTCAAGAAGGCTTTGTTTATGTATGAAAACAAACCTCAGATTCCTTATCAGGCAACTTTGTCTAACGATGGACAATATCTGGAAATAAAGGTGGAACCAGCAGTTAGTGCGGAAGCAAGTTCCGCTACGATTACTATTTATGGAGCGCATGAGAACAAGGAAGCGAAGCTGACAATCAAGCAAGAAACTGATCCGACAAAGGTAGTACGTTTGTGCCTGACCCAATACGGTGAACAAGAATTTGTGAGATTTTTTGAGGGATTCTATCTGGTTTTGCAACAAATGTATACGCAAGAAGAACTCTATTCCCGACAGTCGGAAAAGGAAGAAGGCTATGAGTGGCGTTTTGATTTTATAAATCATACTTTGAATGCAAATAACGGAGAAGTAAGATCTGCATGGAGCTCTTTTTATAATTCTGTAAATATGATTCTATTTATAAAGGATCAGATACCACGTTCATCCGAGGAAGAGTTGGCTTCTTCGGATAGTACGACTGTAATGAAATTGCTGGACATGCAACGTTTTATCTTGTTTTATGAGAAGGTTAATTTGTGGGGAAAAGCAGTGTGCTTGTCTGAGTTCCCATCAGATATAATAACAAGTATGCCCGCAATTTCACAAGCTGAAGTGCTAAAGCTTTTTGTAGAGCCATTACTGTTCTTACGTGAACGCCTGCCGGGAGAGATAAGTGGACAATCGGCGATAAATGATTGTTTCTTTCCTTCCCGTGACTTTCCCGCTTTGTTATTGGCCCGTATATATATGGAACAGGGAAAATTTGCTGAGGCTAAATCTATGTTGACTGGAATTGTAAACAGTGGTAGATATCAATTAGGAGATTTAATCTATCAATTCCCTGTTTCCGATATGTATAGCGATATTCAGCTTATTTGCTTCAGTTATACGGAGGTAGTGCTTAATCTGGCTGAATGTGAATCTCGTTTAGGGAATTCTGCGCAGGCTGAGAATTATTTGAATCAGGTGATAACAGCCAATATAGGATCTCCGGCTTATTCTTCAAATGTATCGCTGTCTTCTTCAGCTTTTACCACTCGTACTTCTGATGAATTCATTAAACGTTTGGCTAATGTATGGCAATCAGAATTAAGAGGGACAGGTACTTATTTTGCTTTCCTAAAGCGTAATAATATTGCAGTGAGTACTTTGAATATACCGGTTTGGAGACAGGTGTTTCCTGTTCCCATGCGCGAGATTCTTGTGAATCCAAGTATGTCGCAAAACGAAGGATATTAGAAGTGTAATATATTATTTCGCACCACTTTATCCGGTTCATTACTGGAGAAAGTGGCGCGAAAGATAATAAAATGATTGTCAGGAGTATTTGTTGATTATTCCCGGATATAGACTGCTTATTCTATTTTTTCAAGTCTTATTAAGCTTTTATCATTTCTATAAAAAGTTCCTTTCCATTTTCCTGTTATTTCAATTCGTTCATTAGAGTTATTCCCAATGAAATAAGCACGATATGTCGCAGTCACCTCGCGTTTAATAACAGTGGCGTTATAGTATAAAGTGTAGTACGGAGGAATCGTAGAAGTCTGCTCAATATGATTACTGGGAGGATAGGCATACTCTTCAAGAGTGAAGGGTACTATTGGGCCTCCGGAGACGTAACGGAAATCATTAAAAACTAATTCACCCGTAAGAACATTCACCTCATTGGGTGTTTGGTTTAAAGGTTGAAAGTATTTTGGATCATCATAATAAAATTGAGAGAGTTGTTCATAGTCCATTGCTGGGTCAATTGTAACGCTTATTGTAGATGAACTCGCATTTTCATAAATTTCCGGCATTATATTTATGACTGTTTCTTCAACTTTATCATCATTAAGCATAGCCCATTGTATGCTGTCCAATGTGTAACTTGTATCTTCATTTTCATCATCATTGCTGCATGCTGCAGCACTGCAAAGTACTATAACTGTGAATAGTCCCGTCTTTAGAATTTCTTTAATTTGTGTCATATCTTTCAGTCTTTAGTTAGTCTATATTATAAATAGATTTCCAAATATATGATAATTATTTGGAATAAAAACTGAATGTTGTGTTAAAAGTTTAGCCACATCTTGAAAGAGGATACTTTTTCTTCGCTGACAGTTATCTTATCTTTATGAATCGGTTTTACGTGAAGTATTATTCTTCCATTAAAATAAGGTGCAGCATGCACAATGGCATCAATACAAACTATTACCTGGCGATTGGCGCGGAAAAAACGCCTGGGATCCAATTGCTCTTCAAGTCGGGTGAGAGACAGGTCTATAATATGCTCCTGTCCGCTTTTTGTGACGGCAAAGGTGATTTTATTTTCTGAATAGAAATAGGCAATGTCACTGACTTGCAAAGCCCAGAATTTATCCACTCCGGCAATAAGAAAGCGGGTGCGGTAGCTTTTTTCCTGTTTTTGCAGGCTCTGAATTAAATCTCCTATGTAATTTTCTTGTTTATAGTCTTTTCCTTTCAGAGCTTCATACTTTACGATAGCATCCAGCAAACGTTTCTCATCTACCGGTTTAAGTATATAGTCTATGCTGTTCACGGTGAAGGCACGAATGGCATATTGATCATAGGCCGTTGTGAAAATGATCAATGAAGAAGGTTGTGCGGCAGATAGGAAGTCAAATGAATTACCGTCCGATAACTGAATATCCAGAAACAGAATATCCGGATGAGAATGTGTCCTGAACCAAATAATGGCTTCTTCCACACTTCCGGGTAGTACGGTAACCTCCCAGTCGGGACGCAGACGTGTGATGATGGAAGATAGGAGACGGGCAGCGGGTACTTCGTCTTCTATAATGGCAGCAGTTAGTTTACTCATAGATTAAGGGAACTTTTACGGTGAATATCTGATTTTCATTATTGATAATAATGTCAGTACCTATCATTAGCTTGCAACGGTTTGATAGATTCTGTAGCCCTACACCTGAAGTGGTATCGCTCTTTTTGGCATGTATCGGATTACTGACAACCAGAAAGTGGTCGACAATTTGTATCGTGATATCCATCGGTTTATTGCTGTTAATTGAATTGTGTTTAATGACATTCTCCACTAATAGTTGCAGGGTTAGCGGAGGAAGCTGATACTCCATAGCTTCGGTTGGTATTGTGATGTTGCAAGCGATGCAGTTGCCTAATCTGACTTCGTGCAGGAAAAGGTAGGATTGAATGAATTCTAATTCTTCGCCTAATGTGATCAGGGTTTTATCTTGCGATTGAAGTACATAGCGATATACATCAGAGAGATTCCGGGTGAAGCGTACGGCATTTGACGGATTATATTCTATCTCAGCTATCAGCGTGTTCAGACTATTAAAAAGAAAGTGGGGGTTCAGCTGATTTTGAAGGGCAGTATATCGGGCCGCATTATTCTCTTTCTGTAGTTGCGCTGCTTTTTGTTGCAGCCGGAGGGCATTCTTTATGGAGCGGTTGGCAAGCAATAATCCCAGGATTACAAGCTCCACCAACCACACTACTAATAGAATACGTATTCCCCCTATCTGGAAAGTAAATGGATTTTCCGCTCTGCCCATCAGTTTGGCAGCCACCAACAGACCGTAGTTCAACAGCAGAAACAATAGCATAACACCTATATATACCGCTATGAATTTCCACTTCCAACGTAAATTGTTGGAGTATAGACGGTTCATCCACGAACTTATGCGGAGAGTACAATATCCCAATATATTGAAAGTGGCAACAACAAAAACAAATGCACCGGGAGTGTGGATAGTATTCGTAACCTGCGGAGTAAGGTTGGTATAATTGGCCAGCAACAGGAATGAGAAAATTCCCAATCCTGAAAAGAGTAGGCTGTATAAAAGAGTGTTCCACTTCATAAAGGCAAAGTTACGAATTTTCACTTATCATTTATATTGGTTTAATGCTTTTATTAATGCCGAATACTGTCCTTGTGCGGAAGCTTTGGCTTGTACATGATTTATTTCAGCATTTTGCCGGTAAGTCTGTGCCTCTATTACCTCTACAATGGATATTTCGCCTTCATTATAGCGTTCCATAGCCTGACGTTCATTCTCATGGGCTTTTTCCAGCGATTGCTGACTTAGTTGTACCTGATCCAGTGCCTGTGACAAAGAGAGGCGGGCCGTCTGTATTTCCAAGTTGACTTTATCCTGAATCTGATTCAGATTGTCTTTTGCCATACCGATCTTTTGGTTGGAAGCCCGCTTCTCATTTCGTCGTTTTCCCCATTCGAACAGAGGGACACTGACTTTGGCATATACAGCATAGTTAGGGTCCAGGTCGGCACGCAGGTCATAGCCCGGAGAAGAATAACTTCCGTCTACTCCTACGTATAGTTGAGGCTTGTATTTTGAATCATTCAACTTTAATGAACTTTCCGCCATTTTAATCTGGTCATGCACTATCTTGATTTCAGGGCGTGGGATCGCAAGTGTCAGTCGTGAACTGTCCGAAGTGTCCACTTGTGGAATGATCGTATCTATAGGTGTAGGCTCTTCCAGAGGTAATCCGATGAGGGAATTGAAGGCCATAAGTCCGGTATCGAAGTTCTTTTGTGCCTGGAGTAACTGAAATTCGGCATCGTTTAATTTCACCTCGGCCATTAGCAAATCCTGGGGATTGACGAGTGAGACCTCCACCCGTTCACGGATTGTTTGAGTCAGCGCAGCTATAGAATTCCGGTAATCTGCGACGATACTCACAATTTCCTGGCGGGCGACGGTATTCCAGTATTGAATATCCGTCTGAAAACAGACTTCGGATAAAAGTTGTTCTTTCTGGTGCGAAGCAAGAGCGTGTTGATGCTGTGCCATGCGGATACTTTCAAGTAAGCGTCCACCTGTATATATAGGTTGTAATAGGGTAAGGGAAGCACCATATTTGGTATCACGTCCTTGTATCTGTAGCGGGTTATCCATACCGGGGAGGTTCAGATTAATCTCTAAGGGATTTCCGGTATACTGAAAGTTTGCATCACCGGAGAGTTTGGGTTTCAGGTCTGCACGGGCGGATTTCTCCAGTTCAATGCTGGCAGCCAGATTTTTCTCCGCCGCTTTCAGGTCGTGGCTATATTCAAGAGCCATCGACCTGTACTTCTCCAGCATCGCACTCTGCTGGCCAAAAGCGAACGGATCACACAACGATAGAATAAAAAGGATATATATTTTCTTCATAATCTATTTCTCTTTTATTTTATAAAACAATGAATAGAGTGCCGGAGTGACGAACAGAGTCAGTAACGTTGCGAATGTCAATCCGAAGATAATAGTAGCCGCCATACCACCGAAGGCCACATCGAACAATAGGGGAACCATACCCAGAATAGTGGTGGTGGCAGCCATCAGTACAGGTCGGGTACGCGACACGGTAGATTCGATAATGGCAGTATAGACCGGTACTTCCGCCCGGCGTTGTACCTGTATCTCATCCAGCAGTACAATTACATTTTTGATAATCATTCCCAGTAATCCCAGCCAACCGGCAATAGGAAAGAAACCGAATTCGAAACCGGTCATCAGCATACCTACGGCGACACCGATAAGAGATAACGGCAATACACATAGGATGATTAGCGGGTCACGGAAGTTACCGAACAGGGCTACAAGTATGACTATCAATGCCAGAAATGCCAATGGGAAGAATTTTGCTATGGCTTGCATGGCTTCGCGTTGATCCTTATATTGGGCATCCCAGAAGAAGGTGTATCCTTCAGGAAGTTGAATGGATTCTATCTCCTGGCGGATTTCACCATGCACTTCTGCCATAGTGTGTCCGGCTTTTACCCCACACATGGCGGCCATGGACAGTTGTCGGTTATAAGTACGCATCTGTGGCCATTCCCAGCCCACCTCAATATCTTCGGTGACTTGTGATAATGGGGCGGAATTCTGCCCGTTCCATACAGAAAAGTCTCCCAGTCCCTGTGCATCTGTGATATCAGTACTTGCGGATTTCAATTGTACAGGGACCTTTTTCTCATTATCACGATAGACTCCCACTGTAAGTCCGTCATTGATGGATTTAACTGACTCCATCATTGCAGACTTTGTTATTCCCAGCGCACCTGCTTTTACCGGATCATAAACCGGTCGGATAATGGGTGTCATGTTACCCCATTCGTTGCGGGCATCCGCTACTTTCGGGTTGCGGCGCATAATCTCGATAGCCATACCTGCCAGTGAATCGAGTACGGCAGGATCGGGACCCAGGAAGCGTGCTTCGATAACAGCTTCCGTTAGCGGACTCAGTTCGAATTTATTCACTTTGATGAGTGGACCCGGGAAAAGCGTACGGATAGAGTCTTGGAGTCTGGTGCGCAACGCTTTGGTTTCTTTGGAGGAACGTGCCTTTACCAATAACTGAGCATAGTTGGGTTGCGGGCCGAAAGATACATTAGACAGATAATATCTGGGTGGTGTACGTCCTACATAAGTTGAAATCATTTCTGTTTCTTCCTGGTTGCGGATATAGTCAGCCATTTCTGAGGCCGTGCGGTCGGTTTCAGCGATGTCGGTTCCTTCGGGTAGCCATACATCCAATGTAAAGTAGGGTTTCTCCAGAGCAGGTACAAAGACTTTCGGGATAAACTTGAAACTCCAGGCGGAAACGACAAGCAATACAACCATCAACCCCACTGTGGCATAACGATGGCGAATGACGAAACGTAATGTGCTCCGGAAGCGGTCGTAAGCCTTGCCGGAAAAGAGGGTTCCACTCAATTCCGAGGGGCGCGGGCGGCGTACGAATTCTTGAATGAAGAACGGAGTTTGTGTCAGTGCAAATACCCAGCTGAACATGAGCGATACACCGATGACAATAACCAGAGAGGATAATAATTCTCCGGTGATATGTGGTGAATAGTAGATAGGCAGGAATGTCAGTATCGCTATGACCGTGGCAGCCAACAAGGGGAGGGCAGTCCCGGAACATGCTTTCATGATGGATACCCGTTTCCGCATTCCCCGTTGCATATTTACCAGTGCAGAGTCGGATACTACAATGGCATTATCTACCAACATTCCCATGGCAATAATAATGGCTGCCAGTGACATGCGTTGCAAAGCAATTCCTCCTGCCAGCATCACAATCAGAGTAGCAAATATGGAGAATACAAGTCCGCTACCTATCAGCAAACCATTTTTGAAACCGATGAAGAAAAGCAGGATAGCCACTACGGTAATTACGGAAACTATCAGATTGATGATAAAGCCTTGGTTGGCTATGGCAGACTCATGCCCCTGATCGTAGATAGAGACGAGGCCGAAACCTTCCGGCATATCAGATTTTAGTTCTTCGATGCGTGCTTCGATAGCTTCAGCCATATCTACCACATTACCGGTAGGTACGGTGGAAATGGCAATACCCACAGCCGGTTTTCCGTCTATGCGCATCAAGTTGCTGGCAGGTGTTTGGTAATTTTCGTTGATGTCGGCAATATCTCCCAGTCGGAAGTGTTCCCCACTACGTGAAACGATGGTGAGTTGCCGTATCTCATCCAAAGAATAGAAGTTACCGGTGGATTCGATTCGGATGCGTCCTGTACCTGCTGTGATTCCACCTGCATCCACTACCTTGTTTTGGGCATTGAATGCATTGGCTATGTCCGCTGTCGTAATGCCGCTGCGAGACATAACGGCGGGACTGACCACTACCTCAATTGTAGGTGTTTGCGTTCCATAGATTTCGATACGTGCGACATCCTTTACCTTTAACAATTCATTTTTGATAAGTTTGGCCTGATCTTCCAGTTCCCGGTAACTGCGTCCTTCGCTTGTTAGTCCGTAGAAGACGCCCAACACATCACCGAAGTCATCATTCACAACCGAAGGTCCGGTCCCTGCGGGAAGTTTGCTCTGCGCATCACCTACCTTACGGCGTAGTTTATCCCAAAGTTGCTGCATCTCATCTGCCCGTGTCTCTTTCTTTACATATACAGTGATTTTGGAAAGCCCGGCACGGTTCTCGGTTTTCAGGTAATAAAGTTCGCCCAATGACTGGATGGCTTCTTCCAATACATCTGTCACCTGGCTTTGTACTTCCGAAGGAGATGCGCCGGGGTAAGAAGTCAGCACCAATGCTTGTTTAATGGTGAAAGGGGCATCCTCCAGCTTTCCCATTTTGACGTACGAGAATAGTCCGCCGGCAAGTACCAGTACCAGCAGTAGAATAGTGACAGAGCGGCGTTGCAGAAAATATTTGATTAGTTTCATGATACTTGCTGTTTCATTGGATTTTTACTTTCATTCCGTCTGATAAGAAACGCAGACTGCTTGTAGCCACTATTTCACTGGGTTGCAGTCCGGCAGTGATGCCTGCATTGCCGTGCGGCAGCAGTTTGCTGACACTAACTTTACGTTGGCTGACTATCCCGCTTTCAGGATGTACCGTCCATACATAACTTCCCACTGTGGGGCGATTGCACAAGGCTGTTTGCGGAATACAAACCAAATGTTCGCCGGTGGCGGTACTATCTGATAATTCCGAAGCACTTTCTTCGAAACGTATCTTTCCGGACATACCTGCCAGTAACCGGGCTCCTTTATTGGGCAACAATGCCGTTACCAGATAAGAGAGATTGTTTTGTGTGGTTCCTTTGGATACTTCTGCAATCTGTGCTTCCAGCTCCGTGTCGGGCTGCACATCCAGCGTCAATAGCACGTTCTGCCTTGGTTGAACACGATAGGCTATATCTTGCGTTACATAAGCTTCTATTTTCAGTTGGTCTATATCGATAAATGTCAATACGGGCTGGCTGCCTTGACATCCTGGAATTTCTCTACGTAGACTTCCCCTACATATCCGTTGAAGGGGGCTACAAGGCGGGTATCTTCCAGTTCATTGACGGCAGTGTCGAAAGCAGCTTTGGCGGAAGTATATTCCGCACGTGCTTTCTCATAAGTACTGGCAGAAAGGTTGTTTTTCTGATAAAGCGCACTGATACGCTCATACTCTGCCTTTGCCTGGCGATAGACGGCTTCAGCACGTTCACGCCGGATGCGGTAGTCTCGTGGATCGATTTCTGCAATAATATCTCCGCGGCGGTAATAGTTTCCGGCATAGACATCCAGCCGGTCGATGGGGCCACTGACGCGGAAGGACAGTTCTGTGGTGCGGAACGGTTGGGTGATAATGGGGAATTCTTTGACTGTTTCGTTGCTGTAAGTATTGGCTGTGGCAGTTTTTACAATGATAGCTTCTTCTTGTGAAGACGAATTACCACCACAGGCCCCCAGCATTAGTCCGAGGCTAAGAATACTGATAAGTTTTACATTTCGGTTCATACTTTTTTTGTTTAATCCGGGAACGAAAGTAATCTGTTCCAGACAGATATACCGGGACTTTTTTACTGAAACCGGAAAAGTAGAAGATGAAGCCGGAAAAAGTTTTATTAAACAACAGCTCCCCTTTATTTGTTATTATTCCCATAAGCAATTAAAATCGGAGAAATATATGACGACATTAGGAGGGTGGATGAATAAAACCCTTATAGGGTGGGGAGTAGACCCTAAATTTGCGAATACATTTGATGAAACTATCATCGCCATATTAATCATTGCCGTAGCTGTAGGGCTGGACTATTTGTTTCAGGCAATATTGGTAGGGGGAATGAAACATTATACCAATCGTTCACCCCATCGCTGGAATACTTTGCTGATGAAGCGGAAAGTGGTTCCTCATCTGATACATACCTTACCGGGCATTCTGATTTACTTCCTGTTGCCTCATACTTTTGTACACGGAGTAGAACTGTTGGAGTTGTCGCAGAAAGTTTGTGCCGTGTATATAGTGGCTGCTTTAGCCTTTGCGCTGAATGGGTTACTGCTCGTTTTTCTGGATTTTCATAATCAGAAGGACAACAGTAAGAACCATCCGATGAAAGGCTTTGTTCAGGTATTGCAGGTATTGTTATTCTTTGTGGCGGCTATCATTGCCATTTCTATTCTTATAGATAAGTCTCCCGCAACCCTCTTTGCCGGGCTGGGTGCTTCGGCGGCAGTATTAATGTTGGTATTCAAGGATAGTATTCTGGGCTTTGTGGCCGGAGTACAACTTTCTGCCAACGAGATGCTGCGTATCGGCGACTGGATTGCCTTACCCAATGGCTCCGCCAACGGTATTGTGAAAGAGATAACCCTCAACACCGTAAAGATACAGAACTGGGATAATACGATTTCTACCATTCCGCCTTATACCTTGGTGAACGGCTCTTTCCAGAACTGGCGCGGTATGCAGGAGAGTGGTGGCCGGCGTGTGGATAAGAATATCTATCTGGACATGACGACCCTGAAGTTTTGCACTCCCGAAATGTTGGATACCATCCGTAAGGAAGTTCCTTTGATGGCAGACTATCAGCCGGCAGAAGGCGAGGTACCTACCAATGCACAACTCTACCGTATTTACATCGAACGTTATCTTTGCAGCCTTCCTGTCGTGAACCAGGATTTGGACTTGATTATCAGCCAGAAGGAAATGACCACTTATGGAGTTCCCATTCAGGTTTACTTCTTTTCCCGAAACAAGGTATGGAAGGAATACGAACGTATTCAGTCCGATATATTCGATCATTTGCTGGTGATGGTACAGAAGTTTGATTTGAAACTGTATCAGTATTCGGATTAATAAATGAGCCGGAAATCCGCCCATACTGGGAGGTGATCGCTGTAACCACCTTGATACTTCATTCCGTAGTAAGTGCGGAATGGCTGTACACCGCCATACTTTTTATCTTCCGTCAATAGGAACGAAGAATGAAATACATCAGCCTTATCCTCGGCGGTACAGAAATCCGTATCCGGTTGAAGAAGAGTGCCGGACACGATGATATGATCCAGTAATCCCCATTCACCCTGATATTTGTAACTGCCGAAGTGCTTTCGAATTGCGCTCTTGCGGGCAAGTAAGTGATAGAGCTTTTGCGGTTGCAGACTGTCACCGTTCTGGGGTGGTGCTTCTGCTGAGAGTATTTTGTTGACGGATGCATTATCGGGATAATCATTGAAGTCTCCCATGATAAGAATTTGCGGATGATGCCGATAGTAATAGATACTGTCTACTGCGGCTTTCAGTTGTCCGGCAGCAAATAGACGATAGGGCTCACTCTCCTTTGCACCTCCTGAACGGGATGGAAGATGTACAACAAAGATGTCCAGGGTATCGCTGTTCAGCAACATTCCGCAGACGTGCAGTATATCCCGTGTAGGGCGGAATTTCTTTTTGCCGGATCTGTGAGGTATGGGAATACCCTGATGGGAAATCAACTTGAATTGATCTCTTTGATAAAGCAGTGCCACATCAATTCCGCGTTGGTCAGGTGAGTTGGTCATTACATAGCGGTATCCGGCTTCCTTAAGAACCGAACGCCGGGTCAAGTCGCGCAGTACGCTGTCGTTTTCTACTTCGCAAAGGGCTACGAGTGCAGGCGGAGTCCAACCACCTACGGCTGTGATCGTGCGGGCTATGGCATCCAGTTTCTTCTTATATTTCGTATAATTCCAGTGGCGCATCGCATCGGGTAGAAACTCGTAATCATTCTTTAGCGTATCGTGGCGGCAATCGAATAAGTTTTCAACATTATAGCTGACAACGCGAAAAGAGAGAGTATCTTTCTTCGTTTGTCCGTAGAGGGTAAAAAAAGGGAAGAACAGCAAGAAGAGGAGATGCCATTTTAAGGTATAGCAATTATTATTCATCTTTTGAAGCCGATTTCTCATAGCATCCCGCATCCGGTGCTGTATCTTGTAGTCGGGAGTTCCCGTTTCTGTCTGTCGGATAAGCGATAGCATCTTCTTGCTTTCCTAAATTGATAGCTTTAGACTTTTCATTGAGGCTAAAACTGTATTCCTGCGTACGGCTATCCATCAGCAAGAAGTTATCGTCTTTCTCCCAAATCACATTGACTATCTTGTCATTTTCTTCTTTCACTGAGTTGATGAGGCAGTGGGAGAAGTAATAATTGAAAGCTATATTCTCATTCTTGGAGCGTCCTCCGTTGATTTCATCCGTACCCGAACCTGCAATGATACAGTTGCGGAAGATAGCTGATGAAAGCGGATAGGCTATGTCATCCTGTTCATTCCGGACTTGCAATGCCGTCCCTTTCCGTACGTTCCAACTGAAATAATTAGCCAGCGTACAGTGAGTGAATGTATAATCTCCCCCTAACAAACTGACGCAATTCTCTTCCGCATTACTGATTTCGCTGTTTCCTACCACCGCCTGGCAAGATGTTAGCTCCAGTCCATTGCCTGATACCTGCCGTATGATAGAAGACTCCAATGTCAGTTTCCTGCGGTCTGTCATCGAAGAGTCACAGCGGATACCGAAACTTCCTCCATGAATGTCTGCATAAACAAGATGATTCTCGTAACTGGTCTTGTAGAATCGTATGCCGCCCCATTGTCCCGGTAACCGGTCGTAAGGAAGATAAGGGAACATACGGTCGGTGCGATCTCCCCGGAAAACGACCGGGGCGGATAGGCTGGCCTGCCACTGATAAGCGTCCGTGTACCTGCATTCCAGCCTTGCCATGGAAATATAGGCGGGTACCTGCTGCCAGCGTTAAGTGCGCATCCGGAGCCACACTGATACTGTCATAAATCAATATCGGCCGTTGGGAGGCTATCAATGTATCTTTCTCGATCACTTTCCCCCGGAAAGTAAAAGCATCTTGTGCATACGCCCGTAGCTTAACTTCTTGCCGGATGCCATTCAGTTGAAAGAGAATAGAGTCTTTTATCAACCTAATGTCGGCATTGTCCTGCTGAGGCAGAGTCGCTTCTACAAAAATGTAGAGGCTATCTTCTCCTGCAATTTCTATGTCGGAGAATTGATCTCCCCTAATGCCATCCACATTGATACGGAAACCGGATTTGCCGGCATCGGCAAGAATAATGGAAGATATCAGCAATGCTTTCTTATGTGGATTGTAAACTTTCAGTTGGCGGGTGGAAGTGGGAATACCGGTGAGTACGGTGTCCATACGCAGCGTGTCCTGTGAGAACCAAAGTGTATGCTTTGGATCGGACGAATAATCATCCATGTCGTCGCAGGCGGCAAGGGACAACAGGAAAAGTATCGGGAATATATATATAAGGTATAGTGCTTTCGATTTCATACCGTACGTTCTGTAGGTTTTACTAAATAACGGTATTTCTGTCGCTTTATTATATCTTTCGCTTTTATCTTACTACCTTGATGAGACGATGGTATATTGAAAGGAATTACATCTCTATAGGCTATTATGCAAAAGATGCCATCTTTTGCAGCGAAAGGTGGCATCTTATGTTACGAAAGATGGCATCTTTTACATCAAAAGATGCCATCTTTTACATACTCCCCTTTAACCATCCGTATAAGAGGAATAAGGGATGTGAGTTATTTCTTTACGGGAACATTAGCCAGGATATCCAGCAGGTGTTTCCAGAACTTATCTACCGTAGGGATCAGCATCCGTTCATCGGGAGAGTGCACACCCTGCAAAGTAGGACCAAAGGAAATCATATCCAGTGCCGGGTACTTATCGAGGAACAGACCGCATTCCAGTCCGGCATGGATAGCTTTCACCTTGGCATCTACACCGAATAAGCGTTTGTATGACTCGACAGCGATTTCCAGTATTTCAGAGTGTGGATTAGGTTTCCAACCCGGATAGCCGTCACCGAAGGTAACTTTGGCACCGCCCATATCGAATACGGTACGTACCATATTGGCTATATCTTGCTTGGATGAGGCGGTAGAACTGCGTTGGCTGGTTTCGATGCGGATAATGTTGCCCGGCTTCATCTTGACGGATGCAAGGTTTGTAGATGTTTCTACCAGTCCGGGAATGTCCTGGCTCATAGCATACACCCCGTGAGGACAAGCGTAGAGGCTTTGCAGCAGACGCTTCGTAGTATCTTTGTCGATGGCTTTCGCACGGGTATTTTCCGATTCTAAGATGAGTTGCAGCCCCGGATCGACTACGGCATACTCAGCTTGTACTTCAGCCGCAAAAATATTCAGATCGGCACGCAAGTCATGCTTGTAGTCTTCCGGTATAGCGATAACTGCGTGTGCTTCGCGTGCAATGGCGTTGCGCAGATTACCACCGTCTATTTCACACAAGTACATATCATATTTCTGGAAAATCTGACTCAGGAAACGGTTCAATATCTTATTGGCATTGCCGAGCCCCAAATGGATATCTCCACCGGAGTGTCCGCCTTTCAATCCTTTCACCTGCACCTTGCAGCAGAAGTATCCGGCAGGTACGTCTACCTCTTTATATGTAAACTCTGCAACGGAGTCTATACCTCCTGCGCAGCCGATAAAGAGTTCTCCTTCATCTTCCGAGTCGAGGTTCAACAGAATATCACCGTTCATGAAACCTTCTTTTAGGGCGAAGGCACCTGTCAGTCCGGTTTCTTCGTCTACCGTAAACAGACATTCCAGAGGTCCGTGCTGAATGCTGTCGTCTGCAAGGATAGCCAGTTCTGTAGCTACACCGATACCGTTGTCGGCTCCCAGCGTTGTACCTTTGGCTTTCAGCCATTCCCCTTCAATTACGGTTTCTATCGGGTCGGTGAGGAAGTCGTGCTGCACATCGTTGTTCTTTTCGCACACCATGTCGATGTGAGATTGCAGCACTACGGTCTTACGGTTCTCCATACCCGGTGTAGCGGGCTTTTTGATGAGGACGTTGCCGGCTTCGTCAACCAGTGTTTCCAACTTATGTTTTTCACCGAATGCTTTCAGATAAGCAATCATTTTCTCTTCCTTCTTCGAAGGACGCGGCACTTGGCAGATTTCATCGAAATAATGAAAAACGCCTGCCGGTTTCAGTTCATTCTTTTCCATATTAATTCCTTTATGAATGTTCGTATTTAACCTCTTATTGCTAAATATGGTTAAATCAATTGGCTATTTTATTACCGTTTCTCTTTTTTTATGGTAAAAAAAGTGGGTTAGTCCATACAAAGCCCTATATTTGCACCCACAAAAATAGAGCAAATTGAATGCAAAAGAAAATTTTATTTTCATTTTGCTGAAATGCAGTCTATTTTCGTATTACAAAAATAGTAGAAATGCTCGATACAGTATTGATAAGTTTGTTAATAGTTGCTATTTGCATTGCATTATTAGGTGTAAAAGTCTTTTTTGTGAAAGGCGGAAAGTTCCCGAACGGGCACGTCAGCGGTAATAAAGCAATGCGGGAGAGAGGTATTGGGTGTGCCCAGTCGCAGGACCGGGAAGCACAGAAGAAACCCCGTTTCTCCATTGACGAATTGGAAAAAGCCTTAAATGATAGTATGAATTAATAATTTTAAAACTATATTTTTTACAAGTTATGAAGAGATTGAACTACCTCGTAAACGGTTTGGCTGCCCTTGCACTTATCGTTTTATTTTCTCAGTGTACAGGTAAAGCTGATAATCAAACGGCAACTACGTCAGGACAAGCTTCAGGTGAACTTACTGGAATGAAGATTGCTTATGTTGAAATAGACACGCTTCTGGCACAATATAATTTCTGCATCGACCTGAATGAAGGTATGGTAAAGAAGAGTGAAAATGTTCGTTTGACAATAAACCAGAAAGCTCGGGAATTAGAAAAACAGAAACAGGATTTCCAGACTAAAGTACAGAACAATGCATATCTTTCTCAGGAAAGAGCACAGCAGGAATACAACCGTATTGCTAAACTGGAACAAGACTTGCAGGCTTTGGGCAATAAATTGCAATCAGAGCTGATGAGCGAAAACGAAAAGAACAGCTTGCAATTGCGTGATTCTATCAATGCTTTCCTGAAAGAGTATAATAAGACAAAGGGATACAGCATGATTATCAGTAATACCGGTTTTGATAACCTGTTGTATGCTGACAGCATCTATAATATTACAAAAGAAATCGTAGACGGATTGAATGCAAGATATTCTTCTCCGGCTAAGAAATAAATAATTTCGATTTAGAATAGGGTCGTCCCCTTACGTTGTAATCACAATGTAAGGGGACGATTTTTGTATATCTGCACTTCTGGTTTATAAAAACGTACCATTCTTTTGAATTATCTTCTCAAACTACTTCCGGAGGGGAGGAGGCTATTTCCGTTCATATTTTAATCATCTATATTTGCTCTGTGATTTTAAACTCTAATCGGAAAACATGATGAAAAAACTTTGTGTTCTTTTGCTTTTAACAGTGTCACTCTTTGCTAATGCCAAAGAGTATACATTTTCACCGAAAGATGTTCCAGCAATGAAACAGTTGCTGGGTAGTGGAAATTTGCAGCCGGGGGATGCCGTCGTACTGAAAGACGGAGCGTATCATAATCTGGAAGAAATACATTTTACCGGTAAGGGTGTTTCCGGTAAACCGATTGTCTGGCGGGCTGAGAATCCCGGAAAGGCTGTTATTTCCGGTAAGTTAAGGCTGAAGATATATGGAGAGTATTTGCAACTGGAAGACTTGCTCTTTTATAAGGCATGGGCCATAGGGCATGATATGATTGATTTTCAAGGAGAAAAAGGTGTGTATGCTTCTTTTTGTCGGATGACTCGTTGTGTGATTGATGAGTGCAACGATCCTCAGAAAGGTGAACGACCGAATGAAGGAGATGAATATTGGGTTGGATTACGGGGAACCAATAACCGGATAGACCATTGTTACTTTGCTAATAAAAGAGTAGGCGGACTGGTGTTGCAGGTGTGGCTGAGTGCTGATAACCACTTGAATAATCATTTGATAGATCATAATTTCTTTGGTGAACGTCAGCCTTACGGTGGCAATGGAGCAGAAATTATTCGTATCGGGCATTCCTGGTCTTCTCAATTGGAATCACGTACGATTGTCGAGGATAATGTCTTTTTCAGATGTAGCGGAGAAAATGAGATTATTTCTGTGAAATCTTGTCATAATGTATTGCGCAGGAACTTGTTTTATGAATCCGCCGGTGGATTGGTTTGTCGTCATGGGCATTATAATGTGATAGAGTCGAATACATTTATAGGACATAATCTGCGTGGAACCGCCGGTATTCGTATTATTAACCAGGGACATACGGTTTACGATAATTATATTAAAGATGTAAGGTCATTCGGATTGTTGGTACGTGTAGGAGTTTATGAACGTCCTACGGCAGAAACGGATGTGAAACTAGAGCCGTTAACTTCATACCATCGGGTGGAGAATGTGGATATCGCTTATAATACCTTTCTGAATAGTTCATTGGAGTTGGGATCAGGCCGTGGAGAAAAGATGCCCCGCAATGTTCGTTTTGCCCATAATCTCTTTGCAGGACAAACTCCTGATTTGAAAATAGTAAGGGCGGATGAAGTACTTCCCGGTTTCTTGTTTCTGGATAATGAGTGGGCATTTTCTGATAAAAAATCACTTTCGAGTGTCTCTTATGAACAGGTGAGAGAAGGTTTTAAGCCGGTTGATATACCTGACGGTTTGAACCAAGAGGAAAAAGAACGGATAGATGCCTGTATCTTTACTGTCGGTCCGACATGGCATAAGGCGTTGAAAGAAAATGTTAACCATATCGATACGAATCGCTGATTTATGAGAAATACACTATTGGATATGAGGTCTATATTATCAAAAACTTTTCTTTTGTCTCTGTTGCTGGGAGTGGCAGGAGCAAGCATTCAGGCAGGGGAATTGTATCCCTGGCAGCTGACTCGTGACTCTTTATTATTATTCGAAGGCTCTACTTATCGCTATACTGTAGATACTCCTGAGAATGAGGGCTTAAGTTCTACCTTGCCGTCAGTTGAAGCTCTGAAAGAGCAATTGGCTCATTCCGGTTCGGGCATTTATCGTCTTTTTGCTTCTGCCGGACAGGAGAAAACAGAAGGTTTTCCGGCTCATGGAGATTATTTGCAATCAACTTCTAAAAAGCGTTTGCTGGTAGGGGTATGTAAAGGGGCATTGCCGCCTGTGATAAAGTTGGACCGTACTGCATTCACGATAAAGACTGCGGGAAGTCTGACACTTGATTTTTATGCCGGACAACGCAGTCCGATGACTACTGTCACTATCCGTGTGCCGGAAGGGATTGATGTAACATTGGACAATACAACGGTAAATGTAATAGGTCGTGGAGAAGTGATTCTTCGTGATTTGCACAAACAATCTATCGGAAGAACCGGAACTAACTATTCTTATAAAAAGGTTGGAGATGTGGAAATTCGTAAAGATGGGAAGAAAGGTACCCTGTTAATCTTTAAAGATTTGGATTTTCGTCCCTCTAACGGCCCTGATATCCGTCTTTGTTTTCGCGGAGTAGTAATACCGGAAAAAGGTAATTATACATTTGAGGCTGATTATATAACCTCTCAGCCGGAAGTTCTGCATAGTCCGGTTGCTACTGCAACTTTTGAAGGAGTGACGACTGTCTCCGATTTTACCCGTACTCCCTTACAGGCATTTACATATAAAAAGAATTGGGATTTATCTTTCACTTCTTTCTACTGGACAGCTCCTCGTAATGCGGAGTCTGTGACTTTGTTATTGTCTGAGGATAAGGGAAGAACCTGGAAACCTGTAAGAACAGCGATATTGCCGGACGATGATTTCGCTGCTGCCGGTCGGCTGAATCCTAATCAACTGTATGCTTTTAAACTGCTTGTAAAAGGAGGTGATAATCAGGGAGAATCAAATATTGCTTGGTTCTATTCCGGTTTGCAGGATATTAAGACTGCAGGAGTAAAAGGAGATGGAATAGCAGACGATACGGAAACCATAAACCAAGCTATTAAGGAGATGAATGAGTTGGGCGGGGGTATTCTACGATTTACGGCAGGTACCTATAATGTACGGACAGTTCATCTATTAAGCAATGTCTGGCTACATCTGGATGCAGATGCTACCATTCAGGGGCTTCCGGGTGGCGATGCGCCGGAAACAACTTGGTTTAGTGACCGGGCTTACCGTTCGGGACTTTCTCCTACCGATCCTCGCCCTTATGCTGATCCGGAGAACTATCTGACGAAGCAGGATGTGGGACATACATTTTTCCGTAATGCAATGTTCTTTGGAGAACGCATTGATAATGTGAAAATTGTGGGTACGGGCCGTATCACGGGCAATGGTAATCTGGTTACTTCTGATAAAGTAATGAATAATGCTCCCGAGAAACGCTGTGACAAAATGTTTTCTTTGAAACTTTGTACCAATATTGAGATTGGAGGTTGGAACATAGATAAAGATATGTGGTACGATCCGCAAAAGGATGAACCTTACTATATAGATGCGGATGGGCAGAAGAATTATGACGTCAGCAATATGCTGCATATAGATCAGGGAGGTCATTTTGTTTTGCTGGCTACAGGTACCGATGGCATCCATGTGCACGATACTTACTTTGCCAAACATAATACCCGGAATGCTCGTGATATCTACGACTTTATGGCGTGCAATGACGTAACGGTGACGAACATTTATTCGCGTGTCAGTTCGGATGATATTGTGAAACCAGGTTCGGATTGTTCATTAGGTTTTACCCGTCCGGCACGTAACTATATGGTACGCAATATAGTTGGAGATACCAATTGTAACCTGTTCCAGATAGGTTCGGAAACAGCGGATGATATTCAGGATTTATATGTGGATAATATTTATGTACTGGGTGCTAATAAAGCAGGTTTCTCCATATCTACCAATGATGGTGGACATATAAAAAATGTTTATTTGAATAGTGGAAAGACAGGAGCGATACATTCCCGCTCGGTGATGCATCGTACGCGTGCTCCGTTCTTCATATCTATATCCAATAGAGGCCGTGTGCTGGGTGCCAATGTCGCTCCTTTTACTTTCACGGAAAATGGAAATGTACGTAAGGAATTGTTGGTAACTAACTCTGATATCGGGCAGGTGGAGAATATTGTGATTTGTGGAGTAGACATTGATGAGGTTTATGGTGGAAGTTCTTTCCGGGGAGATCGCTGGAAAGCATACGATGGCTCTCAAAGTACGGCAACTCCCATCATCGCAGGTTTCAAACTGCCGGATACGGAAGTTGTAGAAGGAGGGCTGACATTCCGTTTGCCGAATGGCCAGCATACAGGGTATATTAATAATGTACAGTTCCATGATGTGAATTTGCTTGTGAAAGGTGGTCATCCGGCGGAAGATGCAGAAGCGTATCCCCCTGAAATCGGGGTAGGACGTTATAATGTAGGTGATTTGAAAATACAGCCTTCTTTTGGTTTCTGGGCGCGTCATGTGAAAGACTTCCTGTTAGATAACTGCAGTATTAATGCTGAGCAGAAAGATGGGCGTTATGCAGTAGTACTGGACGATGTGATCGGTGGCGAGATTAAAAAACTGAAAGTGAAGGAAGGCATTACGGATAAAGAAAACGTAAAAGTACTTCGCAGTAAAGATATTGATATACAGAAATAAAGATGAAGCGTATCTATTTATATTTTAAAGAAAAGATCGAGAAAGAGGAATTTTCCTCCAGGAGGATGCGAATCTTCCTCTTCTGGGGACTCGGTCTTTTTTCTACTATCTGGTTTCTGGTACGGGTTATTCCGAAGCCTTCCCGTGCCAACTATCCATGTATGCAGACAGCGGCGCCGCTGATGTCTGCATTTGTCATGTACTTACTCTCGTTCACGGGAGTTTGGGTGAGTCTGCGTAAGTTGCGTGAAGCATTTCATAACCGGAAAATGGCAATAGGAGTCTTTGCATTTGCAGGTCTTTGTTTTTTCGGAACTTTGATGTTGGTAGAAAACAGTACTGAACTGTTAGCTCAAACTGTTCTTCCGGTGAGAGAACCCCGTATGGCATGGGGAAAGAATAATCCGGTAGGAGAGGCGAAAGGTATTTATCCGGGACGGGTGGTATGGACTCATGCACCGGGTGCCGCTACATGGGAGAAAGGAGACGGTTTTTGGTTTGAAGATCGCTGGAATAATCAGGCAGATGCCGACTGGCTTCTAAACCAGTCTCTCTTGTCTTTGACCGGAGAAAAGAAAGAAAAGGTGGCTTGGAAATCTCTTTTTCTTTATTTCAATCAGCAGCATGGTAGAGGAAAACGTGGATATAAGAAAGGAGAAAGGATTGCTATCAAGATTAATCAGAATAATACTTTCTCCCATGAAGATTGTGAACAGTTGAATGCTTCTCCGCATCTGACGCTTGCCTTGCTTCGTAGTTTGGTGAATGACGGTGGAGTGCCTCAGGAGCAAATCACAGTATTTGATGCCAGTCGTTTTATTACGAAAGCTCTTTATGATAAATGTCATGCCGAATTCCCCGGTGTTGTATATCTGGATAATGAAGGAGGAAACGGGCGTACCCAATCGACTTATACAGCAGATGCAATTCCGTATTCAGCTGATAATGGCCGTTTAGCGAGAGGATTGGCAAACTGTGCAATTGAGGCTGATTATCTGATAAATATGGCATTGCTGAAAGGACATGGCGGGCAGGGGGTAACACTCTGTGCGAAAAACTGGTATGGAGTGACGGACATCAACCGGGACTTCCGTAAAAATCAGCATAACAATTTCAATCAGGACCGCGGTGGAAAACCGCGCTATATGACCTTTACCGATTATATCGCACATAAGGATCTGGGACAAAAGACAATGCTCTTTCTGATAGATGGCTTGTACGGTTCGGAAAAGGTGAATGGGACGCCTTCAGGTAAATGGAAGATGTCACCGTTTAATGGAGACTGGCCTTGCTCATTGCTGGCTTCCCAGGATCCGGTAGCCATTGATGCGGTGGGTATTGATTTCTTGAGTGCAGAGTTTCCGCGTATGGCCGATGTGGATTATTGCGATATGTATCTGGTGGAAGCTGCTCTGGCAGACTGCCCGTTGTCCACTACTTTCTATGATCCGGAAAGAGATGGCACAGGAGTAGGCAGCCTTGGAGTCTTGGAACATTGGAACAATCCGGAAGAAAAGAAATATAGCCGTAATATGGGGAAAGACATTGGAATAGAGTTAGTCTATTTACATAAATAAGATACTGTCTGCTTGGTTGAGACGATTTTTCAAGTATTTGATGGAATACTGATAATCGTCTCTTTTTTATCTGCCTATTTTTGTAACCATGAAAGATGATCCTTTATATCTAATGAAATGAATACAAAAATAAAAAAATGGTTCTTTAAGACTTGTCCGAAGAGTGGACGGATTGTTGGAATCAACAAGAAAAATGTTGTTTTGAAGATTTGCTTTCCTCTGTTCGGGTTAGCAGCTTTGATTTGGTTTCTGATACGTGTTGTACCCAAACCTTCCAGAATAGAATATCCCTGTCAGCAAATCGCTGCTCCTATCGCTTTTTCTTTTGTAGCTTTTATCAGTAGCACATTGGTTGGATTTGGTACATGGAAACGTTTCAAACTTTTGTGGCATTCCCGTCGGTTCTATATGGGGGTGTCCGTATTGGCGGTCGGTATATTATTATCGGGTACATTATATATAATGTCAGTGGATAATTCTCTGATGGGGCAGGTCATTCGTAAGCAGATAGATAATGGTACTGATATGGGACGTTTTGTGCCTATTGATGCCCCCAACACTCCGATGGGAGTAGCCAGAGGAATTCATCCGGGGCGGGTGGCATGGGCACATGATCCGAAGGCGGCTGCCTGGGATGGAAAAAGAGGACTTTATTCGGATCCGGATAATAATAGCCAGACACGGGTTGATGATATGATGGAGGGAGTGATTATTGCGCTGACCCGCCAGAATACGATTGATAAGGCATGGGATGAACTGTTCAGGACTTTTAATTATAAGAAAGGTAAAGGTGCAATAAAGTATAAGAAAGGTGAGAAGATTGCTATCAAAATCAATCTGAATGACAATGGTGGAACTAATATCATTGATGCTACTCCACAGTCAGTGTATTCTTTGTTGCATCAATTGGTAGATATCATGAAGGTTCCTCAGAACTGTATTACGGTATATGATGCACAGCGTCGAGGCATTTCGGCTGTTTACGATTATGTACAGCCGGTTTATCCAAATGTCAATTATCAGAATTGGGGAGGATTTGTTCCCGATGTAATTCGTTATTCCAGTGAGATTACCGATGCAGGTGCCAGAAGCTTGGCACGTGCGGCTTACGAGGCCGACTATATGATTAACATGGCATTGATGAAAAGACACTCTGAACCGACCGATAAATGGCGGGACAGTGCCGGACAGACAGCTATAACTGCTACCGGTAAGAATCAGTTCGGTTCCATAGGCAATGTGCCGCCCTTGCATCTTTCTATTCGTGACTGGTCTTCTTTCCGTGGTATGGGCACTTATAATAGCATTGTCGATCTGATGGCTCACGAGCGTATAGGTGGAAATACCTTGGTGTATCTGGTGGATGCTATGTACGTAAATCCCAAGCATAATGGGAAAGCGGTACGTTTCCGGCTTCCTCCGTTCAATAATGGCTGGACTTCCAGTTTTCTGGCTTCCAATGATCAGGTTGCTATCGAATCAGTGGTACTTGATTTCATTTATTCGGAACTCCCTTTATGTGCCAATGCCGACAATTTTCTTCATGAGGCGGCAAATATAGGGAATCCTCCTTCGGGGATAGCTTATATTGGAAAAGAGCAAGGTAGTTTGGGCGTACATGAGCATTGGAATAATCCGACGCATCGGATGTACAGCCGTAATTTGGGTACAGGTAAAGGAATCGAATTATACAGAGTTCCGTTGAATGAAAAACGTCCGGCAATAGAATACTTCTACGCAGATGAGAATGCTTTGCATTATAAAACCTCTCATGCAGAGGAAGTGCGATTGAATGGTAAACGTTTGGAAGATGCAGAAGGTATTATTCCTTTGTCAATTTCTAAGACGACTGAGTTTGATCTGAAAACTTTGGCAAATGGAAAAGTAACGTCTTCACAACGTGTAGTGGTACGTCGTTTGGAGAATATAGAGATATGCCAGGCTAAAGATATGGAAAGACAGGGATCTGCATCCCTAAATGAGGATGGTTCGGTAGAATTCAAAGGTGAAAAAGGCAGTTCTGAAGGAAGTGTGAGTTGGAAAGTAAATATTCCACATAAAGGTGAATATTATTTGATAGTATCTTATGCGGGTGGCAATCCGGTTCCCTCTTACTTATATATTAATGGGGAGAAAATCAGTGAGAATATCGGTTATTTGGCTACATTTGGTGAGAAACGCAGAGAGTTTGTGTTCCCTGTAGCGTTGGCAAAAGGTACCAATGAGTTGCGTTTAGAACACCCCGGGCGGCGAAGTAATAGGATATATACAGTGAATATTGCAAAGGAAATTAAATAGTTAACTTACATATACTAATCATGAAAACGAAAAAGAACTTATTACTGTTGTTGATGTTGCTTGTTCTGCCATTTACGTTGCAGGCTGAAACATTTAATGTAAAGAAGTACGGTGCGCGGGGAAATGGCAAAAAGATGGACTCGCCTGCCATCCAGAAAGCAATTGATGCTTGTCATAAAGCGGGTGGTGGAACGGTACTTGTGCCTGCCGGAACCTATTTGTCGGCTACTATCGTGCTAAAAGATAATGTGACTTTGCATTTGGAGAAAGATGCCCTTATTCTAGGTACTACCGATTATAAAGCTTATGATAACCTTGATCCTTTTACGGAAGGCCTGGGTATCGATGTCGGTTGGGCATTGCTGGTAGCGGTGGATGCTAAAAATGTGGCATTGGAGGGCGAAGGTGCTATCGATGGGCAAGGTTCGGCTTTGAAAGAACGGCATATAAAAGTAGATACCCGTCCGGAAGGACAGCGTTGGGGATTGCGTCCTTTCTTGCTTCGCTGGGTGCGTTGCGAAGGTGTACGCGTGGAAGGAGTTACTTTAAAATATGCAGGTGCCTGGACTTCCCATTATTTCCAATGTCGGAATGTGAATATCCATAATGTGACGATACGTAGCTTTGGAGTAGCTCACAACGATGGAATTAATATTGATGGTTGCCAACATGTACGCATTAGTAATTGTGATATTGTCAGTGGTGACGATGCTCTATGCTTCAAGACTACTGCCAGTAAAATGGGATGTGATGACATCATTGTTACGGACATGAAGTTGAAAAGTAATCAGGCAGGTATCAAGATGGGAACAGAATCTATGGCAGGATTTGAGAACATCAAGATCAGCAATTGTCATATTTACGACACTAAGAATGGAGGTATTAAGTTATTCTCCGTAGATGGAGCCCATTTACGTAATGTGGAAATCTCTGATATCACAATGGACGAAGTACGTACGCCGATGCTATTTCGTTTGGGTGCCCGTCTGAGTGTATTCCGTAAACAGGAAGACACCCAGCAGCCTATCGGTGTCTTTGAAAATGTGATAATCCGTAATGTAAAAGCGGTGGCTACCGATAAGGCTCAACTGACGCCTCCTTCCGGTATTCTGATTACGGGTATTCCGGGACATTATATTACAAACCTGACTTTGGAAAATATTCATATTCGTTTATTGGGTACAGGAACTCCTGAGGATGCCTTGTCTCAGGTACCTGAAGCTATAGATAAATACCCGGAGGTAAAGACTTTCGGTCCTAAGATTCCGGCATACGGAGTATGGGCACGCCACGTGAAAGGGTTGAAACTGAAGAATATTACGTTTGAGTTGAAGAACCCCGATGCCCGTCCGGAGATTATTTGTGAAGATGGGGATATACAAATATATAAATGATGAATATGCGAAGGACTATTAGTGCAATATTAGTTGGAATTTGTGCATTGGTTTCTGTCAATGCTCAGACACAGACACTGTTTCCTGTTACCAGTCCGGATGGTTCTGTTTCTTTATCATTGAAACTGAAGGAAAAGTCGCTTTATTATGAGGTAGAAAAAAACGGAGTAAATGTATTGGATGAGGCACCCATACGTTTTACTATCGATGGTTCAGAACTCTGTAATTCTGTGGAAATATTATCATCGGATAGTTATAAGACAGATAATACATATCCTATTCGGGGAAGCCATTCTCTTGCTGTAGACAAGAGTAATGGACGGACTTTCAAATTGCAGAATACGATTTTAAAGATAAATTTTACTATAGAGGCGAGAGTTTATAATGATGGTGTTGCTTTTCGGATAATACTTCCCGGGAAGCAAGGGGAGATGAGAGTTCCCGATGAGCACACTATATTTACATTGCCAAAGGGAAGTATTGTGTGGTATCATGATATGTACTGTCATTATGAAGGTATTCACCAGAAGAAAGAAATCTCTGAGATAATGCAGGGAGAATGGGCGGCTCCTCCCGTAACGGTGCAATTACCTGGAAAGACCGGATATCTTTGCATTACGGAATCTGCTTTAATGAATTATGCAGGGATGTCTTTGCAGGCAAATGGCAAGAATGGTTTTGAAACAAAATTAGGGCATGCACAACCAGCCGGATATCCTTTTGCTCATGATTATAGTTTGGCGGAGGCACAGCGATTGTCACAACCGGCTACTCTTGCCGGTACGATTACCACTCCTTGGCGTACCATTATAATAGCCGGTGATTTGAATGAGCTGGTAAATTCGGATTTGATTACCAATTTAGCCCCTGTGCCTGATAAACGGTTATTTCCTAAAGGAATACAGACAGACTGGATAAAACCGGGACGTTCCGTGTGGTGCTGGTTGGATGGTGGAGTACGAACTGTGGAAGGAATGAAAGAATTTTCTAAAGCTGCAGGAGAATTGGGATTTGAATATAATACGGTAGATGCTTTCTGGTATCGTTGGACGGATGAGCAGCTAAAAGATTTGGTAGATTATTCTTCTCAGTTCGGAGTGAAGATTTGGCTATGGCGTCATGGTCGGGATATGCGTGATCCTCAGAAACGGAAAGAATTGTTTGAACGTTGCCATCGTTTGGGGGTTGTTGGTCTGAAGTTGGATGCTTTCTCACACGAATCCAAAGAGTTCATTGACTTATATCAGGCTTGTTTGAAGGAAGCAGCAGAGTATAAATTGATGCTTAATATTCATGGAAGCAATAAACCGGCAGGAGAGGTACGTACATGGCCGAATGAAATGAGTCGCGAAGGTATTCGTGGTTTAGAATATGGTAAAAACCAGTATGAATGGAGTACACATAACACTACGTTACCTTTTACGCGTTTGATAGCAGGAGCAGGAGATTATACGCCTGTTGTTTTTGGAGAGCGCCGCCTGGAAACCTCGTGGGTACATCAGATTGCTACTGCCCTTGTATTTAATTCTTCTGTCATATTCTTCGGTTCGCACCCGAAAACAATGCTGGATAATCCGGCGGTAAAATTACTGAAGCAGATACCCGCAACTTGGGATGAAACAGTAGTGTTACCGTCTAGTCGAATAGGTGAAGTTGCTGCGTTTGCACGTAGAAGTGGCAAGACTTGGTTTCTGGCAGTTCTGAATGGACAAAATGAGCATTCCTTACAATTCCCTTTGTCGTTTTTGGGTGATGGCTGGTATGAAGGGATGGTGTTGAATGATCGCCCTGCTGATGCGGCTTCTATTAAGATAGAACGTGTGTTCTGCCGGAATACGGATACTCTTACAGGGCGTATGCGTGTAGGCGGCGGATATATTGTGATGTTTACCCCTAAAGAATAATTAGTGATTATACAAAAAGATGAATACCATGAAAAAACTATTGAATACAGCATTATTGCTGTTTGCAGTATTAATGACTTCTTGTACGGCTCCTAATGCCTGGGAATTAGTATCAAAAGACAGCAACGTCCGGTTTGCTTTGGAGAATAAACAAGAAAATGGAAGTACAATGCTTAGTTACTCTGTCTTTTATAAAGATGGAGTGGCGATGGAGAAATCTCTTTTAGGGCTGGTTATGGATAATTGTGAGTATGGAAAAGACGCACAATTTGTTTCCGCTTCTGCTGTGAAAGATATCTCTAATGCTTATCAGCTAAAATCCGGTAAGAAGATGAATACTACGGATGAGTGTCGTGAACAGACTTTTACTTTCCGTACTAAAGAGAATAGGCAGTTTAATTTGATCGTAAGGGTATATAATGACGGGGTGGCTTTCCGCTATGAACTACCCGGAGAAGATGGACAAATGCACACTATCCAGGCCGAACATACAGAGTTTGCCGTACCCGTAAATGGAAAAGCGTGGATACATCCGTATGACTGGAACGATCGTCACAAACCAAGCTATGAACAATATTGCCGGAGCGAAATAGATATCCGTTCGGAATGTGGACATGGACGTGGTTGGGCATTCCCTATGCTATTCAACACCAGCGGAGTCTGGATGATGATAACGGAAGCCCATCTGGATGGTTCATATCCTGCTACTCATATTGATAATGCCGGAACCGATAAAGCATATAAAATCCGTTTCCCAGAGGCGGATGAACCAATTGTACCGGATGCAGTAGAACCGGTATCGGAATTACCGTGGTTCACTCCCTGGCGTGCTATTATCATAGGAGATGATCTAAATACTATATTCCAGACACAAATGATTTCACACCTGAATCCCGCGTCTGTAGTGAATGATGAATCCTGGATAAAGGCAGGACGCGCATCTTGGAGTTGGTGGTCTAATGGCGGTACTCCCCTTGATTATAAAGCACAGCTGAAGTATGTGGATCTTAGTGCTGAAATGGGTTGGGAATACATGTTGATTGATGCCGGCTGGCAAAACATGGGCAACGGTGGCACTATGGAAGATGTCGTGAAATACGCACAGCAAAAGGGAGTGGGGGTCTGGTTATGGTACCATTCCGGTGCAGGACGTGAAAAAGATTCTGTATCGACACATCGTCTGATGAGTGATCCTGAATTACGTCGTGCAGAAATGAAACGCATCAGTGAAGTAGGAGTGAAAGGAATCAAGGTCGATTTCTTTGATACAGACAAACAACGTATTATTCAACTTTATCCGGCTTTACTGAAAGATGCGGCAGACAATCATTTGCTGGTAGATCTTCATGGTGCCACTTTACCCCGTGGCTTTGAGCGTACGTATCCGAATATGCTGACTACGGAAGCTATTCGGGGTGCAGAAACTTTGGGACGTCAGGAACGTTGCGACCAGGCGGCAAAACACAATGCTACTGTACCTTTCACACGCAATGTAGTCGGTTCTATGGACTATACTCCGGTGACTTTTTCTGATAAAGTACGTCAGGGAATACCTGCTATACGTAAGACAACTATGGGGCATCAGTTGGCACTGGCAGTAGTCTTTGAATCCGGTTTTCAATGTTTTGCTGATAAGGCGGAGTCTTATCTTTCTTTGCCGGAACAACCCAAACAATTCCTGAAAGAAGTACCCGCTGCCTGGGACGAGAGCGTCCTGTTGGCTGGCTATCCGGCTGATTATGCTGTTGTGGCACGTCGTTCCGGTGATGTATGGTATATCGGTGGTATCAGCGGTAAGGAAGAGGGACGTGAAATAGAATTTACTTTGCCCGCCGGATGTGAAGGTAAATCATTCACTATGATTATAGATGGAAAAGATAAAGATAGTTTTGACTATATGCCTGTGGAAAATATAATTGGGACGGTAAAAGTGAAAGTTCTTCCGAACGGTGGCTTTGCCGGTATGATTCGATGATAATAACACTATTATAACAAAATGGAAAGAATGAAGAAAATTTTGATTGCAGGGGCGATGACCCTGTTGATGCTATGTCCTGCCAAAGCACAGATTGCGTGGCAGCAGGTGGAGCCCGGCGTCTGGAAAGGCGTGGTAGGCACTCCTGAAGAATATTCATTATTGGGTGTGGCCGGTGTTACGCCGCAAAAGGAAGGTTTTGCCCGCTTACCGGAGGTGACATTGCCTGAATTGGCGAATGAAATTGTGGGTTCCATACAAGATGGTAAAACAAGTCTCCGCATTCCTTTGCAACGCAAGGAACAGTTGTACGGCTTTGGGCTGAACTTTCAGACGGTGCACCAGCGTGGCAAGATCTTGAACTTGCATGTAGACCATTATGGTGGACGTGATAACGGGCGCACACATGCTCCTGTCCCCTTTTATATTTCCAGTTCCGGTTATGGAGTACTGATTAATTCGGCACGTTATCTGACAGTATATGCAGGTAGTGGCGCACGTAAGGACAGTCCGAATGCTCCGGTGGCTAAAGACCGTAATATGGATAAGACCTGGACATCGGCGCCTTATTCGGATGCCGTTTCGATCTTGGTTCCTGCTCCGGGTGCAGAAATTTATCTGTTCGCCGGACCTACTCCTATGGATGTTATCCGCCGTTATAACCTGCTCTGTGGAGGAGGTACATTGCCTCCGCGTTGGGGGCTGGGCTTTACGCAACGTACAAAGAAGCTCTATACAGCTGAAGACGTGAAGAACGAAGCGGATGAGTTTGAACAACGTGGTTTCCCGTTGGACTTCATCGGACTGGAACCGGGTTGGCAAAGCAAAGCGTATCCTTGTACCTTTGAGTGGGATGCTACCCGCTATCCTGATCCCGCCGGCTTTGTGAAAGATATGTTGGCTAAAGGAGTACGCATCAACTTATGGACAAACCCATACGTATCTCCCGATTCAAAGATATATAAGGAAATGTATCCGGTAAGCGGTTCACACACCGTATGGTGTGGTATCGTGCCCGACCTGGCAGGCGAGAAAGCCCGCAAAATCTGGATGGATAAGCTGGAACAGGAACACGTGAATATTGGTGTCAGCGGTTATAAAGTGGACGAAGTAGACGGATACGACCGTTATGTCTGGCCGGATGTGGCTACTTTCCCCAGTGGAATTGCCGCTGAGCAGATGCGCCAGACTTATGGTTTGTGGGTACAACGCACTACTGCGGAATTGTACAAGAAGCGTAATCAACGTACCTTTGGATTGGTTCGTGCATCGAATGCCGGTGCAACTTCTTTCCCCTATGTGATTTATAATGACTATTACAGCCATCCGGACTTTATTACTGCTTTGATTAATTCAGGCTTTAGTGGTGTATTGTGGACTCCGGAAGTACGTAGTTCCAGTTCATCGGAAGACTGGTTGCGTCGTTTCCAATCTGTAGTATTCTCGCCGATGGCAATGATTAATGCCTGGGCAAGCGGTACGAAACCCTGGACTTTCCCCGAAGTAGAGAATCAGATAAAAGAGTATGCTATGCTGCGTATGCAGATGATGCCTTACTGGTATAGTGAATTTGCACGCTATCATTTTGATGGTATTCCTCCGTTCCGCGCCATGAATCTGGAACCGGGTTTCAACCCTGAACAAGGAACTACAGCGAAACTGTCGGATGCCAATCTGGAAGATAATCCTTATTTGGAAGCAGTTTCCAAAGAAATTAAGGATCAGTATATGGCTGGTGAATATCTGTTGGTGGCCCCCATGTTCAAAGGCCAGAAAGAGCGTACGGTGGTTTTGCCTAGAGGAGACTGGTACGATTTCTATACAGGTAAATATGTGGGCAATGGCGAGAAGATTACTGTTACACCGGGTTTGGACCGTATTCCGGTATATGTAAAGGATGGAGCTATCCTGCCATTTATGGAGGCCCGCCTACATGCCCCGAAAGCAGGAGAGAAGGTGAATCTGGAAATCCGTCATTATGGAAAAGCAGATGGTGCTTACCGGCTGTATGATGATGACGGTGAAACATTCGATTATGAGAAAGGCGCCTATTCCTGGCGTGATATCACTGTGACACGCGATAAGAAAGGCAAGCTGAAAGGTACTATATCCAAAGCTGAAAAGGGGAAACCGAACAGCATTGCCAATGTTACTTGGAAGTTTATGACAGAAGAATGATAAGATTATGAAGAATATATTGACGACCTGTTTATTTCTCTGCCTTCTCCTCACGGGGCATGCAGCAGACAATCCAAATGTGAAGAAGCTCTTCACCGTTACATCCGGCGAACTGAAACTGACCTTTTTGGTAGCTACGGACGATCGCCTTTACCAATTGGGCTTTGGAGATGCTGCCCGTGAAATAGAACCTCCTGCTAAGATGCCCTCGCGTGAATGGGAATTTCTTCCTCCTTATGGAAACGGTGTCCTGACAGAACCGGCTATCCAGGCAACTCACGTAGATGGAAATACATCTACGGAGCTTCACTACGCCGGACATCGTACGGAAGCGCTGGCACCGGGTATTGAACAAACCGTTATTTCACTGAAAGACCCTGCCTATCCTTTCACCGTAGATATCTATATCAAATGCTATGCAGATAATAGCATGATGGAAATTTGGAATACCGTTACGCATAATGAGAAAGGTAAAGTTATTCTGCATCGTTTTGCTTCTGCTGCCCCGGTGGTAAAGGCGAAAGAATACTGGCTCACTCAATTCTCCGGTAACTATAAGCGCGAAGCAACCCTCAATGAAGAACGCCTTTCGGAAGGAGTCAAGATTCTGGATTCCAAATTAGGCATTCGTGCACATCAGATGCGTATTCCTTCTTTTATCCTCTCCCTGAACGGACCGGCTAAAGAGAATGAAGGTGAAGTATTGGCTGCTTCTTTGCGTTGGAGCGGCAGTTTCCAGTTTGCTTTCGATGTAGACTGGAACAAGAACCTGCGTTTGCTGACCGGTATGAATCCTTTGGGTTCACAGTACAATCTGGAGCGTGGCGGCACATTTACTACACCCGCCATTCTCTACACGTATAGTAAGCAGGGTAAGGGAGAAGCCAGTCGTCGTTTCCATCGTTGGGCTATGGCAAATGCCATCCGCGATGCAGAGAAAGACCGCCCTGTATTGTTGAACAACTGGGAAGCTACCCACTGCGATTTTGATGAAGACCGCTTGAAGCAACTCTTTGATGGTGCCCGCCAGGTGGGAGCTGAACTTTTTTTATTGGATGATGGCTGGTTCGGTAACGGACCTTACTCCCGTGATGATGACAAGCACGGTCTGGGAGATTGGGACCCTTCTACCAAGAAGTTACCCAAAGGTCTGTCATATATTGCCAAAGAAGCATTGAAGCGTAAAGTTGGCTTCGGTATCTGGCTGGAACCCGAGATGGTGAATCCTCAGAGTGAACTTTATCAGAAACATCCCGATTGGATCATAACTCAATCCAAACGTGAACCGATATTGGGTCGCCATCAGGAGATACTGGACCTCACCCGCCCCGAAGTACAGGCTTTTGAATGGGATATTATCGACAAAACCTTGCGGCCTAACCCGGATATCACTTATGTGAAGTGGGACTGTAACCGTTACATCACCCAACCCGGATCTTCTTATTTGCAGCCTGCCGATCAAAGTCATCTCTGGATAGACTATAATTGGGCGCTTTACCGTCTGATGGATCGCTTTGCCAAAGGCTTCCCCAATGTGATGGCCATGCTTTGTGCCGGTGGATCGGGACGTGTGGACTATGGCGCAATGCCCTATTTCCATTCCTTCTGGCCCAGTGACAACACAGACCCGTTGGGGCGTATCAAGATACAATGGGGCTTCTCGCATTTCTTCCCTGCAAATACGATCTCTGCTCATGTCACTCGTATGGGTAAGCGTCATTTGAAGATGGCAATCGATGTGGCATTGAGCGGTGCATTCGGAATAGACCTAGCATTGGATAAGGCTACGGCTGAAGAGCGTGCGCAGATTGCCGATGCTGTGAAATTGTACAAAGAGCGTATCCGTCCGTTGGTGATGCATGGTGAGCTTTATCGCCTGGTTTCTCCTTATGAGTCCCCATTGGCTTCTTTGAGTTATGTTTCAACAGATAAACAAAAGGCAGTCGTTTACTTCTACCAGACTAAAGATGGCAATGAACCCCGGGTAATGCTGGGTGGCCTGGATGCCCAGAAAAAATACCGTGTGGAGGAAGTAAGTCTGGCAAAGGGAGTGACTTCTCGTTTCCCTGCCAATGGTAAGGTATTTACGGGAGCAGAACTGATGGAAAAAGGTCTGGAGAATCCATTGAATACCCAGTTTGAAAGTGCAGTATTGATATTAGTAGCTAACAATTAAATACAATAACCTTATGAACTTGAGAAGAACCTTATTACTTTTCTCTTTCATCTTTGCCAGTTCGCTGGCCATTGCACAACCGAAGGATCGTTGGACTATTCAGGATGATGGAGCCATTCGCTGGAATATCAATGATAATATTCCACATGACGATCATTTGGAAATGAGTGGGCAACAACTTTCCGTTGTCCTTCGTTACGGTGTGGATGCACAAAAGCGTTTCCACCTGAACCGAAGTCTTGTTTTCCCTATGCTTCGCATGCATCCCAATAAGACACAGAACAATCTGAAGCAACGTTTCGATGTGAATATTCCCGCTTTGGTGACAGTGGACGATCAAACCCTGCTGAATGAAGAAGTACGTGATGTTACCTTCAATGGCATTATGCGTGTGGAAAGTAGTTTCGGTTATATTTACCGGCGTAAGGAACTGAAAGATGCCGTGCAATTGACGCGTGTACTCTATCCCTCCACCAATGCCGCGCGCTATTGTGAGGAATATACTTTCAAGAATAGCAGTCCGAATCAGATAACGCTGCGAGTGCCTGAGTGGAACGTAACATATACTACTCCTGAGGAAGCCGGTGTATATGGTGCTTATTGCATCGAAGCCGCTCTTTCCAAAAGTGGTGTCTTTGTTTTGAAACCGGGAGAGACGCTTGAGTTTTATGCAGTCTTTTCCGGAAGGAAACTGGTGGATGCCTCGTCCGGACGAAACGATGCCGGTCTTTCACACATCAATATCCTTAGTGAACGTGCCGCGCGTGAAGCGCTTATCAGTCAGTGGTGGAGCAATCTGGTTTTGGACACACCCGATCCCGTGCTCAATCGCATGTTTGCTTTCGCCAAACTGCGTGGCGCTGAAAGCATCTACCGCACGAAAGGTGGATTGATGCATGGTCCCGGTGGTGAAGCCTATTATGCGGCTGTCTGGGCTAACGACCAGGCAGAGTATATCAACCCCTTCTTCCCTTTCCTGGGTTATGAGATTGGTGATGAGTCCGCATTGAACTCTTTCCGCCACTTTGCCCGCTATATGAATCCGGAATATAAACCTATTCCGAGTTCCATCATCTCCGAAGGTGTCAGCTTCTGGCATGGTGCCAAAGATAGGGGAGACGGTGCGATGATTGCTTACGGTGCTGCACGTTATGCGTTGGCTCGTGGAGATAAGGCGGAAGCGCGTGAATTGTGGCCTCTGATTGAGTGGTGTCTGGAGTATTGCAACCGTAAACTAACTCCTGCCGGCGTGGTTGCATCGAATTCAGATGAATTGGAGAACCGCTTCCCGGCTGGTGATGCAAACCTCTGTACCTCTACGCTTTACTACGATGCTTTGCGTTCAGCCGTTATGCTGGGGCGTGAATTGGGAGTATCGGCAAAGCAGTTGAACATGTATCGTAATCAAGCAAATGCTTTAGAGAAAGCCATAGAAAAACATTTTGGTTATGAGATAGAAGGTTTCCACAGTTACCGCTATTATGAAGGTAATGATATCCTGCGTTCCTGGATTTGTATGCCTCTTGTTATGGGTATCTACACTCGCGCACAAGGCACTATCGATGCTCTCTTTTCGCCTCGCCTCTGGACGGACGACGGATTATTGACGCAAGCCGGTACTGAAACCTTCTGGGACCGTAGTACCCTCTATGCTCTGCGTGGCACCATTGCTGCCGGAGAAGTGGAGAAAGGTATGAACTTCCTCAAGAAGTATTCACATCGCCGTTTGTTGGGCGATCATGTGCCTTATGCCATTGAAGCGTGGCCCGAAGGAGATCAGCGTCATCTTTCTGCTGAAAGCGGATTGTATTGCCGTATCTATACCGAAGGTCTGTTCGGCATTCGCCCCACAGGATTACGCAGTTTCGAGATGACTCCCCGTTTGCCACAGGAGTGGGAGTATATGAATCTGAATCGTGTACGTGCTTTCAATTCGGAGTTTGATATTCGGGTATCCCGTGCAGGAAAGAAGTTGCATGTAGAAGTATTGAAAGGCGGCAAGTCAGTGCTGAAGAAGAGCGTGACGGAAGGGGCAACGATAAAGGTGAATTTATAATCTATTTGTATAAATTTATAGTCAATTTCTCTTTTCGAAAACGCGATTTTTAACTACTTGGTTATCAGGAACGTTAAGGTAGCACATAATGAGTATACGAGTGAATAGGGTTCGGTATACGACTGAACCCTATTCAGTGTACGACTGAAATAGGATAAGATTACGACTGATCTGTACTATAAAATTATTCTGTAACTATTTAGTGACGCCGGACTAACCTTTCTTTTCTCCTTATATTGTTTATTTCACCTTAATATTCTATGTTATTTCCGGGCTTTTCTTATTTTTGTGTGCAAAACATATCTATACTGATGAAAACGAAAATATTGATGATCTTTCTAATTTGCTCATTTCCGGTCTTGTGTTTATGGGCTGAGCATTCTAAATATTCATTCTACTATAGTCAGAAACTGAATGAAGGAATTTCCCAACTCTCCGTGATGACCATTTGCCAGGATACCCGGGGATACCTTTGGCTGGGGACACGTAATGGACTGAATCGTTATAATGGAAGTGAATATACTGTTTTTCGTCACCACCCGGGAGATTCTCTGAGTTTGGCAGACAATGAAGTCAATGAAATACGCGAAGATCATAGCAAGAATTTATGGATAGGTACCAGTCGCGGACTAAGCCGGATGTGTCTTCGCACCGAACGTATCCGCAACTATTTTAATGTAGATGGACTCTCCAGTGCAAGTATTCTTTCTCTTTTAGTTGATAGTTCCGGCAAAGTATGGGTGGGTACCCGCAATGGGCTTTGTTGTTATATTCCCGAACAAGACAACTTTAAAAGGGTGGAATTTGTAGAGAACTTCAATAGTTCCGTCACTGCCTTGATGGAGGATAAGGCAGGCAATTTCTGGATAGGTACGGCAGTGAATGGTGTTTACCAGTGTAACAAACAGATGCAGGTGATTAATCACTATGACCGTCGTGCCGGCTTACCTGACAATAGTATTTCCACTCTTTATGAAGATTCTTATCATCGCATCTGGGTAGGTTGTCAATTTGGCGGACTGAACCGTATTGATGTCCGTAATCATAAAATAACTTCTTATGTATCTGCCAACAGTGGTCTGAAAAATAATTATGTCCGTTGCCTTGCCGAATGGGATGGAGAGATGCTGATTGGTACTTTCGATGGTATTTATGCTTATGCACCGCTGAAGGATCAGATTCGTAAGGTGAGCAGTTATGACGAACCCGGGCGTGGCTTGGGGCATTTTTCTATTTATGCTTTTTGCCGTGATCATACCGGTACGTTGTGGATTGGTACTTTTGCCGGTGGTGTCACTTGGCTGAGCTCGCTTACCGACCGCTTCATTCATCATACTCCGGGGAAGACGGTGAATCAGCAAACGGGAATCTATGGTACGGCTTGTGTCGATAAACAGAAAAACTTATGGATAGCTACTGAGGGGTATGGATTACTGCGATATGAAATTTCGACAGGGGAAGGGCAGTTTTATCTGATTGATAAGGATAGCTATTCCGTGCATAATTCGAATGTTATCAAGACGGTATATGCTGAGGATGACTGTATCTGGTGCGGTACGGTATTGGGTGAGGTCTATCGTTTTGATCTTGCTACCCGGCGTTTTTCTTTATTCTATAAATATCCCATAGAACTTGCTATTTATGGTATTGTGCGTGATGCAGACGGTAATTTATGGGTAGGAACTTCAAAAGGCGGATATGCACTGACTTGCTTTACTCCTGCCGGTGAGCGGAAGACAGAGTTTACCGGACCGAAAGGGGAGAAATTGCATTTTTCCTCGGTTCGTTGCATGGAGGAAGAGAGTCCCGGTGTGTTACTGATAGGTATGCGTTCTGCCGGACTATACCGTTTTAATACCCGTACAGGTGAAATGACCGTATTTCGTACATCGCGCCCGGAACAGAAAATGCAAATTCCAAGTAACTATATATCTTCTATATTATTAACCAGATCCGGTGATGTATGGGTATCTACTTATGGAGGCGGTATTTTCCAACTGGACAAACGGGGAGGTGTGCTTCGCTGGGTAACAGAGAAAGAAGGGCTGATGGGAGGGGATATTTGTAAATTGCTGGAAGGAGCGGACGGGAATCTATGGATGAGCTCATTACAGGGAATTTCCTCTTATTCTCCGTCCACCGGGGAGATTAAAAACTTTCCATTCAATAATGGTATTCATTTGCGTGAATTTACATATCGGGGTGGGGTAGCCATGCCGGACGGTACATTGTGTTTTACCGGTAATGATGGCTTTATCACTTTTTACACACCGGAGATGCCGATGAATCGTTTTGTACCGCCAATCGTATTGGAAGACCTGTTGGTGAATAATCGTGTGGTGCGTGCAGATGATGGAACTGGAATCTTAAGTGGATTGCTTAATGAAGCGGAGGTTATCAATCTGCAGTATAATCAGAATAATCTGTCAATAGACTATAAAGCGTTGAATTTCATCAATTCGGAGATGAACCGGTATGCCTATAAGTTGGAAGGATATGATAAAGACTGGAATCATGTGGGAGAACGCAGCACGGCTTACTATACCAATCTGCGTCCCGGCACCTATCTTTTTCATGTCAAGGCTTGTAATAACGATGGGGTATGGAATGAGGAAGGGAAGACTTTGAAGATTGTGATTACACCGCCTTTATGGGCTACTTGGTATGCTTTCCTGATTTATGGACTATTGCTGATAGGAGTGTTTTACGCAATATTCCATTATTTCAATGCCCGTCGCCGCTTGAGGGAAAGGTTGCGAATGGAGCAGAAAGAGAAACTGCAACAGGAAGAGTTTCATCAGGCAAAGATGCATCTGTTTACGAATTTTGCCCATGAGTTACGTACTCCCTTGACGCTAATCATCACTCCCTTTGAAGAGTTGGTGAAGCGAATGGATATGACTTTGGAACTGCGGGATAAACTGATGGTCATTTATAAGAATGCCCAGCGGCTCCTTTTATTGGTCAATCAACTGATGGACTTGCAGAAAAACCAGAGTGGTACGATGGAATTGCAAGTCACGGAGAATAATGTATATGAATTTGTCACGGAGATCTATTGTGCGTTTAATCAAATAGCGCAAACCAATGAAATCACTTTTACACTGGATTGCCGGGACCGGGAGTTTCAGGCTTGGTATGATAAAGTGCTGCTTGAGAAGGTCGTATTCAATTTATTATCCAATGCATTCAAGTATACTCCTTCCGGTAAAGACATACGTATGTTGGTGAAATGTATTCCGGCGGGAGAGTTGGAAGAATTGTATCGAAAAGATGTTGCCCCTTCTGCCCTGTATATGATGTTGCAGGTTGTGGATGCCGGTTGTGGAATCCCACCGCAGGAACGGGATAAGGTGTTCACACCTTTCTACCGGGTACCTGAAACGGCAGGGGTAAATGTACCGGGTACAGGTATCGGGCTTAGTCTGGTGTATTCCATTGTGAAGCTGCATAAGGGAGTGATCCGTATTGAAGACCGGGAAGATGGGACGGAAGGAGCGCGGTTCATTGTTTTGCTGCCCGTTTCCCGTGAAGCTTTCACTGAGGAAGAGACGGATTCCATGCCTGTGGAAACAATTGGCGATACGGCATTTGCACAGCCGGTGGAGAAACCGCAAACATCTCCTATTGGAGAAATCGCACCTAAAAAGCCGGTGGTTCTCTTGGTGGAAGATGACAAGGACGTACGGGATTATCTGCATAAGTCCTTGGAAAATGACTATGAAATCATTGAAGCGGCAAACGGTGTAAAAGGATATGATAAGGCAGTACAATTCTTCCCTGATTTAGTGCTGAGTGATATTATGATGCCTAAGCGGAATGGGCTTGAACTCTGCTCCATGATTAAGAATGATATTCGTATCGGACATATCCCGGTAATACTGATGACTGCACGCTCCATGGTGATGCATATCAGGGAAGGTTTTGAGGCAGGGGCGGATGATTACGTGATTAAGCCTTTCAGTATGGATGTGCTTCGGATACGTATTCAGAGCCTGTTGCAGTCGAGAGAGCAATTAAAGAAACTGTATGGCAAACGCTTCTCGCCCGAAGTGGTAGGTGTAAGTACTACCTCGGCGGATGAACGCTTCTCACAGAAACTGTATGAGATTATAGAGAAGAATATATCTGACCAGAATCTGGGTATAGAGATGCTTTGTGACCAGATCGGTATTAGTCGCGCCAATCTCTATCGCAAAATCAAAGCTATATCCGAGCTTTCGCCCACGGAACTGATACGTAATAAGCGCTTGGAGGTGGCCTTGCGTTATCTGAAGGAAACGAATATGAGTGTTTCGGAAGTGGCAACTTTGTTGGGATTCAACAGTCATTCCTATTTCTCTAATTCGTTTAAAGCATTCTATGGGTTCACACCTACCGAGTTCGTACAGATGAACAGTGCGAACAAAGAGAAGATGTAAGACGAAAAATAAGATTTAAGGCGGAAAGGAGTTTCCGCCTTTTTTGTCTCAAACGGTTCTCACTACCGTCTCAAAATGCTTACTACATTTGTTTTGAGACATTATTGCAAGTCAATGATACACGATTTATAACCCTCAGACCGGTGATGCCCTATCTTTGTGATGTGAAAAACAAGCTTAATTCAATCACTATGAAGTATAAAAGTCGTAGCATCGCAAAGGTTATAGTACCTGTATTTTTAGTGGTATCTCTATTTGCATTTACTACTCATACCACGGAACAGCCGGAAGGAACTCCATTGTTTATAACGGGTATCACTCCTTATAAATCCGGAATGATCGTATCTCAGAAAGGCGTTCAGAAGGTTTCTATTTATTCATCAGATTATAAAGAACGCTTGCAAGAGTGGGAATTGGATGAAGTCCCTACCGGAGTTGCTACAGATGGAGATCAGATTTATGCAACGGTGGCAGGTGAACATAAGAATGGTGTTTATTTCCTGTCTGCTTCCAATCCTTCGGAAAAAGTCTTTGTGGAAACAGCATCCGGTGCTTGTGCTCCGTTGGTAAATGTGGGTAACGGCAAGTTATATATTTGCAACCAGTTTGCCGGCACAGTATCAGAATTGGATAAGAATGGAAAGAATGTGCTAAGAACGGTGAAAGTATTGCGTGAACCGAAATCAGCTGTCTTTGATAAAGAAGGAAAACACTTGTTTGTTACCAATTTCCTGCCTATGCAACGGGCGGATGTGGATACTGTAGCTGCTTGCGTATCAGTGATTGATATGAACAGTTTCCGGAAGATAAAGGATATTCAACTGGCCAACGGAAGTAATGCCTTGCGTGGAATGTCGCTTTCTCCGGACGGGCGTTATTTGCTGGTTACTCATAATCTGGGCCGTTTCCAGGTTCCGACATCCCAATTGCAACAAGGCTGGATGAATACCAGTGCTATCAGTATTGTAAATCTGACTACTCTGAACTTTGAGGGTGCCGTGTTGCTGGATGAACCGGAACGGGGTGCGGCAGGTATATGGGACGTGAAGTGTACGGATGATAAGATTGTGGTCAGTCACTCCGGTACCCATGAGGTTAGTGTGATAGATTATCCTGCATTTATTCAGAAATTTGAGCAGTATCCTCAAAAGGATGCTTTGGCGTATGATTTACGCTTTTTATATGGTATGCGTAAACGTGTAGCATTGGTAGGCAATGGACCGCGTTGCATGATGCTGAAGGACGGAACGGCTGTTGTTCCTACTTATTTCTCTGATACATTGAATATCGTGGACTTGAATACGGCAAATGTTCAGTCGGTTGCCATGGTGAAGAATCGTACGGAAAACAGAATACAGCGTGGTGAGAAATACTTTAATGATGCGGCACATTGTTTCCAGAACTGGCAGTCGTGTAACGGATGCCATCCGGGCGATGCACGTATGGATGCCATGAACTGGGATTTGATGAATGATGGCATTGGTAATTCGAAAAACTGCAAGAGTATGCTATTTTCCCATGTCACTCCACCGTGTATGATTTCCGGTATTCGTGCTAAGGCGGAGGTTGCCGTTCGTGCAGGATATAAGCTCATTCAGTTCAGTGATTTACCGGAAGAATTTGCAGAGTGTGTGGATGAGTATCTGATGTCATTGAAACCGGTTCCCAGTCCGTATCTGGTAAATGGCGAACTTTCAGAGAAGGCTAAACGGGGACGTAAGGTTTATGAAAAGTTTAATTGCGACGAATGTCATTCCGGTCCCTATTATACGGATATGAAGATGCACCGTATCGGCGAAGATATCGAATTTGAGAATGGGTGGGATACTCCGACACTGCGTGAAGTCTGGCGTACGGCTCCTTATCTGTTTGACGGACGTGCTGCCACTATGGAAGAAGTGTTCACGGTACATAAGCATGGCATTGAAAAGAAAATATCAGCTAAAGAAGCGGAAGAACTTGCCGAATATGTGAATTCACTTTAATAGAATAAGAAGACCATGATTACACACGAAAATATAGAGATTATTCATTATTTCCTGCAAGTTGATAAAGCTCTCTTTAAGGTGATGTTGGCGCAACTTCTGGCGGAATATAAAGCTATTCATACTCCTGTACGTATAGTGATATTCGATGCGCCGGCGGATAATGAAGAATATGTAGCCCGTTTTGCTTGCATCAGGGAAGCGGTGAAAGAGCTTTTCAAAGAGAAACAACCTTCCGTAAGCTATGTGGCACAACCTCCTCAGCGTATGGGATTGGTGATGGAAGTGCATGAAGTGCAGCTGACAGAGCAAGATCACATTGAATATCGGATACTGGGAGATTTGCCTTATATCACTATCGAAAGAGAAGGTTGTAAACGCCTGTTCCTGAGTGGTGTGACAGGAGATGTACTGCATCAGAGTATTCGTGAGCAATCTCATGAAGTATTCTTCAGGATAGCCAGGGTATTGGAAACGGAAGGTATGCCGGTTTCCTCGATCATACGTCAATGGAACTATATTGAAAAGATAACAGCTTGCGATGCAACCGGCCACCAGCATTATCAGGATTTCAATGATGCACGTTCGCTATTCTATAATGGTGTGGAGTGGACTACCGGTTATCCGGCTGCTACCGGTATCGGAACTCAGTGGGGCGGCATTATGATTGATGTGGATGCCTTACTCTGCAAAGATGGAAGTGTCCGGGTCCTTGGGGTGGATAATCCTTTGCAGATTGCCGCTCATGCTTATTCACAGAATGTGTTATTGGGAGAAAAAGATGTGGCTCTTCCTCAAAAGACTACCCCGAAGTTCGAACGTGCCAAGGCTGTATGGAAAGAGGATCATGGTTTCGTATATGTATCGGGCACAGCCGCTATTCGTGGTGAGCAGAGTCTGGAAGGCGTTGGTATTGAACAGCAAACACTGACTACCTTGGAGAATATAGAATATTTGGTATCCCGTGATAACCTCAATCGTTCCGGTATTCCTGCTACGGAGAATGCTACCCTTATCACCTTCCGGGTGTATGTGAAACGTTGGGAGGATATGGAAAAAGCAAAACAGGTAGTGACAGAACGATGTCCCGATTTACCTGCCATCTATACTTTAACCGATGTATGCCGTTCGGAACTATTGATAGAGATAGAAGGAATGGGAGTGCTTTGCTGAGGCTGATTATTAACCATTAAAATAGATAAATACATGAGATTAAAAAAAGTATTAACCCTGGCATTAATTGCCGCCTGCGGTATGGGACTCGCTTCTTGTACGGCAGAATCTAAAAAAACAGAACAAGTTATGACACAGGAAAAGGCAACGTATCAGAAGAAGTACACGAATGCTGACTTCTACAAAGACGGAAAGTTTGACCAGGAAGCTGCTAAAGAAGCATTCCTTGACATGTTTAAATTTTATGGCGTGCCTTACACTCCGCTGATGGAGAAAGATATCTGGTTTACAGATTTCGGTTTGGGCGACTTTGAGAATGTAGGTATGGGAGGCATCTTCTGGGTAAACGATCCGGAATATGGCTACTTTGCACATGCTATTTACTTGTTGCCGGGACAGATGATTCCGGAACATGCCCATGTAAAAACGGCATTCCCTGCGAAACATGAGTCGTGGATGGTAAATCACGGTTGGGTTTATAACTTCTCCGAAGTAGGAGATGAAACACCGAATGCTCCTGCGGTTCCGGCATCTCACGGTCCTATTAAGAGCAAGAATTTCGTGAAACAGAATGTGGGTGATGTTCTCCGTCTGAAAGAACTGGGTACTTTCCACTTTATGATGGCCGGTCCTGAGGGAGCCATTGTAGATGAGTGGGCATGTTACCATGATAATGATGGTCTGCGTTTTACTAATGGACAGGCTGCTTTGTAAATCATTCAATAATTAAGAATACCATGAGAAAGATTAATCATTTTGGAGTACCGACCACCACACCGCAACCGGGTGAGGTATATGCGGAAGGATTGAAGGTATGGCTGACTAACTTTAATGAAAGCCCCAATAAGATAGAATATTTGCGTTTTGAAGAAGGCAGTTGGATGCCTGAGCTGATTCAGAAAGTAGCACATATCGCTTACGAAGTAGATGATCTGGCGGCTGAACTGAAAGGTGCAAAAGTATTGGTTGAACCGATGCCGGGCGGAGAGAATCTGACAATTGCTTTCATTGAAGAAGAAGGTATTGCTTTGGAGTTAATGCAGTTTGATAAATAATCAATTAGTAGAAAGAAACTATGATGAATAAATTCATAAATGATCCGGATAATCTGACAGCTGAATTGCTGGAAGGATATGTAATGGCTTATAGTAATCAGGTGGCCATTGGCGGAGAAAATATTATTGTGCGTGCACATGCGAAAGCTGAAGATAAAGTAGCTGTGATCACTTTGGGTGGTTCCGGTCATGAACCCGCATTAAGTGGCTTCGTGGGCGACGGAATGTTGGACTGCTCTGTAGTCGGTGATATTTTTGCTGCTCCGGGTGCACAACGTTTGTTCCAGGCCTTGCAGATGTTCAAACGTGAGGCCGGTATCTTGCTTGTGGTGTTGAACCACTCCGGCGATATCATGAGTGCAAATATGGCATGCCAGTTGGCTGAACGTACAGGCATTAAGGTAAAGACTATCCTGACACACGATGATATCAGTGCCGGACTGGATGCACCGGATGAAGATCGTCGCGGTCTGGCAGGTTGTGTTCCTTTGATTAAGATCGTTGGAGCTGCTGCTGAAGAAGGTAAGTCACTAGACGAGATTATTGAAATAGGTGAACGCTTCAATGCACGTTTGGCTACATTGGCAGTGGCTATGAAGTCCTGTACCCATCCGCAAAACGGCATGACCATCTCCGATCTTCCGGACGGTGAAATTGAAATCGGTATGGGACAGCATGGAGAAGGCGGTGGCGGTCGCAAGCAATTGGTTTCTGCCAATGAAACAGCCGAAGAAATGATCGGTTTGCTGATGAAGAAGCTACAGCCGAAAGCTGGTAACAAGGCTTTATTAATTATTAACGGTGTAGGGGCAACTACGCACATGGAGATGAATATCGTTTATCGTAAAGCGCATCAGGTGTTGGAAAATGCCGGCATCGAAGTGGCTGCTGCCCGTATCGGTGAGTTGCTGACCGTTCAGGAACAGGCAGGTTTCCAGATGATTCTTGGTTTGCTGGATGACGATCATATCGATTATCTGAACAATAAAATGTCTAATGCTCCTTATTGGACGACTATCGGTAAATAAGAGATGGATAAACTGACTATAGATGATTTCAAGAAGATGCTTCGTAATGCGCTGGTGTGCATTACGGAGCGCTCCGACGAATTCTCAAAACTGGATGCGGTATTGGGAGATGGCGACCATGGAACAGCTATCGTTCAATCCATGTCCGCCCTTGTTGCTACGGCTGATAAGGGCACTGAATTTAAGTCGATGCTGAATGACATGAGTTTTAACCTGATGCTTGAGATCAGTGGTTCGACCAGCACATTACTGGGTGGATTCTTCTTGGGAATGAGCGACCATGCGGAAGGTACCGAACTGGATGTGGCGGGTGTAAAGGCTATGTTTGCAGGTGGACTTGAAGGTGTGAGGAAACAAACAAAAGCAAAACAGGGGGATAAAACAATGATGGATGCCCTGATACCAGCGGTGGAAGCCATTCAGGCTTGTGATTCCGCTGATGTGAAGGCTATCCTGACAGCGGGTGCCGAAGCTGCTGTGAAAGGTGCTGAAGCTACTAAAGATATGAAGGCAAACTTCGGACGTGCCCGTAATTACGGCGAACGCTCTATCGGTTATGCGGATTCAGGGGCTTCATCCTGGTCGTGCATGTTTGATGCGTTTGCAAAAGCTTTATAGTAAATAACTAATGAAAAGATAAGAAATGGCTGATTTAGATGATTTAAGAGAAGGCTGCAATTTCGGTTTGGGGGTAGCTTCTACTAATAATAGTTTTCATGTGAAGGGAGCGGAACATCTTCCGTGGGGGATGAAGGATCGTTTATCACGTATCTTCAATCCGAAGACAGGCAGAACCGTGATGCTGGCATTTGACCATGGTTTCATTATGGGACCGACATCCGGTTTGGAACGTATCGATTTGAACATCGTTCCGTTGATAGAATATGCAGACTGTCTGATGTGTACACGCGGCATTCTTCGTACAGTGATACCACCCAGCACCAATAAACCTATTTGCCTTCGTTCGGATGCCGGTACTTCTATTCTTACAGAACTGAATGACAATGTCTTGATTGACGTTGAAGATGCGATACGTATGAATGTATCGGCCATGGCAATCATGTTGTCTATCGGTGATGCAGCTCACGAAGCAAAAACGGTTGCCAACCTGTACAAGGCAGTGGATAAAGGTACCCGTTACGGAATACCGGTGATGGGAGTGACGGCTGTAGGTAAAGATATGGCACGTGATGCCCGTTATTTCGGTTTAGCTTCCCGTATCGCTGCCGAGAATGGGGCGAATATCGTGAAGACCTATTATTGTGATGGTTTTGAAAAAGTGGTGGCAGCATGTCCTGTTCCTGTAGTGATTGCAGGCGGAAAGAAACTTCCTGAATTGGAAGCGTTGGAATTGTGCTATAAGGCAATCAGCGAAGGTGCTTCCGGTGTGGATATGGGACGTAATGTGTTCCAGTCGGAAGCTCCCGCTGCTATGATACAGGCCGTTCATGCGGTAGTACATGAAAATCTGAAACCGGAACAAGCACTCGAACTGTTCAATGAACTGAAGAATAAGTAACACTGATTACAAGAAGAATGATGAGGGTTTATATAATTATTGGGATCATTCTTTCCATAGGATTTCGGGCGGCAGCACAAGATAAACTCTTGGTTGCCGGTTCCGGAAATCCGAATATCCTGCTGTTGGATAAACAAACGGGAAAAGTGGAATGGCAGCATGCTCTGGAGAAAGGGGAAGAATGTAATGCAGTTGCTTTGACTAAAAAGGGAGAAATCTTGTATTCGTATAAGCGGGGAGCAAAACTCGTGACATGGGACCATCAGGTGGTCTGGGATTATAAAACACCGGATAAGACGGAATTACAATCAGCCACCTTGTTGCAGAACGGTGGCGTACTATTGGGAATATGTGGTATTCCTGCCCAATTCATAGAATTGGATAAGAAAGGCAAAGAAGTAAACAAAGTAACATTGAATCTGGAAGTGGAAAGACCCCACAGTCAGTTTAGACAAGTATTCCAGCTCCGGAACAGCAATTATCTGATACCGGTAATGGCGAAACAGAAAGTGCTGGAAGTAAGCCGTAAAGGGAAGATCATTGCTGAACATCAGATTGAAGGCAAGGCATTCTCATCTCTTGAACTTCCTAACGGAAATCTGCTGTTGCCTTGTGGAGACAACCATTATTACATCGTAATCGACCGCAAGACAGGCAAAGAATTGAAACGGGTGAATGCACTGGATATTGAAGGAGTTGCTTTATTGTTTGTAGGGCAAATCCTGCAATTGAAGAATGGGAATCTATTGATTTGTAACTGGTACGGACATACGAAAGATACCACGGTGGATGAGCCGCAATTGATAGAGATAGATAAAAACGGTAAAGTGGTGTGGAGCTTGCATGATAAGAAGAATGTCGGCAAGATATCCGCTGCCTGCTATATAGACAATTTCCGCTTACCGGACTTAAAATAGGAGATTAACTTTAGAACAAAGTATTATGAATAAGAAATTATTAGTAATGTCTGTATGCATTGCCTTGTCGCTTCCTACTATGGCACAGCGAAGGGCGAGTGCGAAGGTGAAAGCGCCTGCTACGTGGGCGGAAAGCATTGCTGCGGCTAAGAATCAGGCCCATGCGGAAATGCAAAAGACCTGTTTGCCGATTGCATCGAAGGTGATTAAGGCAAAAGAGGCGGCAGTGCCTTTCTCGGCGGATATAACCGGACTGGATGAAATGGTGCTTTATACCTGGGGTACTGTAGATGGTACAGGAGATGATCAGGCTGTATGGGCAAATGCTAAATTAGTGGAGGCAGATGGCTCTTCTGTTTGGTTGAACGACCTGAAAAGTATTTTCAAGAAAACAGGTAGCGGCAGTCTGCGTTTTAATGAGAATGCCAAGGGACAGGATGTAGTCATGAAAGGCAAAACCTATAAACGCACGATCATGGCGAATGCCAATGCGCAAATCGTGGTTCCTCTGGATAAGAAATATACCCGCTTTGAGGCAGAGATCGGATTGGAGAACCGCTCTTCTGCGGGTACGGTGATTTTCCGTCTCCAAGGGATTACCGGCGCGGAAGCTGCTTCGGATATCGTTGCTAAATATCCGACTGAGGCTACTTTGTTTCTGCCATTCGGCGGAAGCGATATGAAAGCACTGGTTACGACCCATGATGCCAGTATCGAAAAGCATATAGCGACGGAAGTTATTAATTTGCTGAATGATAAATCCTATTTTACAGCACAAGTTGCCCAGATTGCTTCTAAACCTACTTTGGATGATCAGGTTATCGGCTATTTGAATCTGGCACAAGAGGCTATGAAAGTATATCAGTTGCAGGAGTCCTTGAGTTGGCTGAATATGCGTGCCATTGAAGAAGCTTATAATGATATGGCAAAAGATGCCGGTTATGATAAAAATGCGAATCAGGCCAAGCTTGCTGAACTGAAGCTACTGACCGGAAAAGGATTCTCCGGCATTTATAAGAATGAGGCTTCTGCCCTGGAAACTGCCAACAAAGCTTTGCAACTGAAGCGTGATATCTTGCTGGCAAATACAGCGTTGGATATGGATAAGATCATTGTCGGTCGTTACAAGATAGGTACTTCTGCCCGTCAGGTGAATCCGCGTGCTCTGGGTACTCAGAATAACAACTGGTCTAACCAGACTTCCGCTCCACGCGGTGGTTTTAATGCTGAGATTGCAGAGTTATCCAACTTACGTGGAGATGTTAAGACTCGTACTATCTTTAAACCTACCAACGGTTCTTCTGTTCCTGATTTGAAACTACATTGGGATGCTGAACGCCTGATGTTCTCTATGGTAGATACCGACCGCCGCTGGCAAGTATTTGAAGTGAAACTGGATGGTACCGGTTTGAAGAAGCTCATAGAAACCCCGGAAAAAGATCTGGAATTCTTTGATGCCACTTATTTGCCTTCCGGCAAGCTTATCGCTGTATCCAATATCGGTTATAACGGTGTACCTTGTGTGAATGGTAATGATGAGGTAGGTAATATGTGCTTGTATGATCCGAAAGATGGTTCTTTGCGTCGTCTGACTTTTGACCAGGATGCTAACTGGGCGCCAACGGTTATGAATAATGGCCGTATCATGTACACACGTTGGGAGTATACGGATTTGACTCACTATTTCTCCCGTTTTGTAATGCACATGAATCCGGACGGAACGGAGCAGAAGTCTTTGTATGGTAGTGGTTCTTACTTCCCGAACAGTACGTTCGATGCCAAACCGCTGCCAGGTGGTTCATCACAGTTTATCGGTGTGATTTCCGGTCATCATGGTGTGACACGTTCCGGCCGTTTGATGTTGTTTGATCCTTCAAAGAGCCGTAAATCAGAGAAAGGTATGTTACAGGAATTGCCTTTCCGTGACCGTAAGATAGAACCGATTGTAAAAGACCGTTTGGTGGATGGCGTATGGCCTCAGTTTATCAAGCCTTATCCATTGACGGATAAATATTTCCTGGTTACTGCTAAGCTGAATGAAAGTGCCCTGTGGGGAGTCTATCTGATTGACATATACGATAACCTCACGTTGATTGCCGAATTTGAAGGGGAAGGTCTTATTTGCCCGACTCCGGTTGTGCAGCGTCCGGTACCTCCGGTGATTCCTGAAAAGATTAATCTGGCCAGTAAAGAGGCTACCGTATTCATTCAGGATATATACGAGGGTGAAGGTCTGGAAGGTGTGCCCCGTGGTACAGTAAAAGCATTCCGTGTGCTTGCTTATGAATATGCTTATAACAGAACTCCGTCCGACCATTGGGCGCAAGGTGTTCAGAGTGGTTGGGATATCAAGCGTTTGTTGGGTACCGTTCCTGTAGAAGAAGACGGTTCTGCGATATTTAAGATTCCTGCCAATACCCCGATCTCATTGCAGCCGTTGGATTCGGAAGGACGTGCCATTCAGTGGATGCGTAGCTGGCTGACCGGTATGCCGGGAGAAACTGTTTCTTGTGTAGGTTGCCACGAAGACCAGAATCAATTGCCTATACCGAAACGTGTGAAAGCTTCGGCTATGGCGCCCCATGAAATTACGAAGCCGGAAGGTGGAGTACGTTCTTTCACTTTCGATCTGGAAGTACAACCTGTGCTGGATCGTGCTTGTATCGCCTGCCACGATGGTTCCAATAAACTGGCTGACTTTACAGGTGGGAAGATAGATAAGTTCTCCGGTTTCGGAGTCAGTTACTTGAATCTGCATCCTTATGTGTACCGTCAAGGTCCGGAAGCGGAGATTGAAGTACTCGATCCGTATGAATATCATGCTTCCGTGAGTCCGTTGATCAAGATATTGAAGACGGGACATCATGGAGTGGAACTGACTGACAAAGAATGGCAAGCTCTGTACAACTGGATTGACTTCAATGCTCCTTATCATGGCAAGTTTAAAGCCAATGAATTTAAGGGAGTGGAACAAATCAGCCGCCGTACGGAATTGACGGAGAAATATGCCCGCTCCGGTGTAGACTGGCAGGCTGAGATCCGGTCGTATGCTAAATACTTGGAAGGACAAGAGAAACCGGCTCCAGTGAAACCGGAAAAGAAGGAGTATAAAGACAAGGATGTAAAAGTCAAAGGCTGGCCGTTTGATAAAGCCGCTGCCCAGACTATGCTTGCCAAAGAAGGAGAAACGAAAATGAGCATTGAATTAGCTCCGGGTGTAAAGATGAATTTTGTCCGTATTCCTGCCGGTTCATTTGTGATGGGTAGTAACAGAGGTCATTCCGATTACTCTCCTGCTCATAAGCAAGTTGTGAAGAAAGGATTCTGGATGGGTGAGATCGAAGTCAGCAATGAACAGTTCCGCACAATCTTCCCGGAACATGACAGCCGCTTCATCCGCCAATTATGGAAAGACCATGTACACCAAGGCTATCCTGCCAATAACCCTGAACAGCCTGCTATCCGTGTGAGCTGGGAAGAGGCAATGGCATTCTGCAAGAAACTGAGTGAAAAGACCGGTAAGACTGTTACTCTTCCTACCGAGGTTCAGTGGGAGTGGGCCTGCCGTGCAGGTAGCGACGGTGAGTTCTGGTATGGTTCTTTAAACACAGACTTTGGTAAGTTTGAGAATCTGGCTGACAAGCATTTGAATCTGATGGCGGTAAAAGGAGTGAATCCGATGCCGATGCGGGAAAATGATCCTTGGTACAAGTACTACACTTATCAACCTAAAGAAAATGGTGTGGATGACGGCAATATGCTGATGGTGAAAGGCGGTGGATACCAGGCTAACGCGTGGGGACTCTATGACATGCAGGGTAATGTTGCCGAATGGACATCCTCTGATTATCTGCCTTATCCTTACAATGAAAAGACGCAAGGTACGGGTACGGAGAAAGTGGTTAGAGGCGGATCATGGAATGATCATCCGAAAGCGTCCACCACATACTACCGCAGATCGTATCTGCCTTGGCAGAAAGTATATAATGTAGGCTTCCGTGTGATTATCGAAGATTAGAGAATAAGCTACACCAGCTACGAGCTAGAAGCTACGAGTGCCTTTCGGCGTGTTATTTATAGACTATCTCAATTCCCCTCCTCCCGGGAGGAGGAGAACTGAGATACTTCGGTTACTATGCCGAAAGGTACTCGTAGCTTGTAGCCCGTAGCTGTTGTAGCTACTATATAAGTAAATATGAAAACTATAGGTTTAGTGGCCGGTCCGTGTAGTGCGGAAAGTCGTAAACAGATGTTGGAAACAGCAAGAGGATTGAAAGAGATGGGCGTTGGCATTCTGCGTGCCGGCTTGTGGAAGCCCCGTTCGCGCTGTGGAACATTTGAGGGAGTTGGCGAAGAAGGACTGGATTGGATGCGAGAGATACAACAGGAACTGGGACTTCGGGTTATGACTGAGGTGGCACTTCCCTGCCACGTGGAAGCTGTACGGAAAGCCGGTCTGGATATGATCTGGATTGGTGCACGTACTACGGTCAACCCTTTTATGATGCACGAACTGGCAGAATCTCTGCGCGGGTGCGATATGCCGGTATGGGTGAAGAATCCTGTATGTCCCGACGTAGACTTATGGATTGGTGCGGTAGAACGCCTTCAACAGGCCGGACTGAAAGACATCCGTATCATTCATCGTGGCTTCTGTACGGTAGATAGTTCTCCTTACCGCAATGCCCCCCTTTGGGAGTTGGCGGAACGTTTTCATACTCATTTTCCTGAATTGCCTTTTTACTGTGATCCGAGCCATATCGGAGGAAAACGTGAATTATTGGCGGCTATTTGCGAGAAAGCCATATCTTTGCACGCCGACGGTCTGTTTATCGAGTCGCATTGCTGTCCGCAGAAAGCTCTTTCTGATGCTGCCCAGCAACTGACGCCACCGGCACTGGCGGAATTGTTGGCTACGTTGAATGTTTCAATAGAATGACAGATAGATCATAAAACAATTGAAAGGATATATCCGCACATGAAAAAAGTAAGCTCCTCCCTGAAAGCAATGTTCACCTCGTGGAAGATAACATTGATATTGCTGGTGCATTATGTGATCCTGCTGGCTGCCGCAACTTTTGTCGAGAAGGCGCAAGGGACGGCGATGGCAAGGGAAATAATCTATAACAATCCGCTTTTCTATCTTCTGCAATTTCTTTTGATTCTCAATTTCTGTGCTACTGCCTGGCAAGCCCGTCTGTGGAGCCAGCGCAAATATGGAGTCTTACTGTTGCATATCTCTTTTATTGTAATACTGTTGGGAGCATTGGTGACCAATATGTTTGGTTTTGAGGGCATTGTGCATATCAGGGAAGGAGAAACCGTGTCCCAAATGCGTACAACGAAAGACCAACGCCCGTTGCCTTTTTCCATCCACCTGGATGATTTTAAGTTAGTTCGTTATCCCGGTTCTCACAGCCCTTCTTCTTTTGAGAGTTTCCTAACCATTCATACGGAAGAGGGAGAACGGAGCGAACACATCTACATGAATAAGGTGATTTATGAGCAGGGATACCGGCTCTACCAGTCCTCCTATGATGCCGATGAACAGGGCACCATCTTGACCGTCAATAATGATACGGTAGGAACAGGTATTACGTATGCCGGATATCTGCTGCTGCTTGCCGGTATGTTGCTGACCCTGGCAGATAAAAAGTCCCGTTTCCGCCAACTGGCAAAACAATTGAAACGGGTGACTCCTCTTTTGTTACTGGCTTTTCTTCCCACCCTTTCCTTTGCGCAAAAGGCAGAAACGGAACATCTGCTGAAGAACACCATCCCTGCCGAACAGGCTGAGCAATGGGGACGAATGCAGATACAATGTCCTACAGGCCGTATTGAACCTGTAGATACTTATACGGACAAACTCTTGCGCAAGATCTACCGTAGCGATACTTTCGAAGGACTTAGTTCCGAACAAGTCATTATCGGTTTTCTTATGAATCCGTCTTACTGGGGAAATATTCCTTTTATCCGCCAGACTAATAAAGAATTGCCGCAAGCCTATTCTCTGCCCGAAGGTAAATACATCCGTTTCTTTGATGTATTCAGTGAAGATGGCAGCTATCTGATTTCCGATGCCGTAGACAAGGCATATTCCCGTCCGGCAGCCGAACGTTCGCGGCTTGAAAAGGACCTGTTGAAGCTGGACGAAAAGATTAATATCCTGTATTCCCTGCAACAAGGAAAGATGTTTGCACTGTTCCCGTTGCCGGGAGATACGAGTGGCAAATGGTATTCTCCGGGAGATGATTTAAGTGTGTATTCCGGGAAAGACTCTCTGTTCGTATCGAAAATCATGCCGTGGTATCTGGGAGAGGCTTCTGATGCCTTGCGTACCGGTACATGGGAGAGCGCAGGAGAGGTACTTTCCATGATGAACGTGTATCAACAGAAACAGAGCGCCACACCTTTGCTGACGGAGAAGCAAGTGTCGTGGGAATTGTTTTATAATAAAGCACGTTTATTCTTCTGGTCGGCTATGGGTTATATGGCGGTCGGACTGTTATTATTGATATTCGTGGTAGGGCAGTTGCTGAAACCCAGACGCTGGGTTAAAACCGCTATCATTCCTTTGGTGGCATTGGTCGTGCTGATCTTCTTGTTGCATACTTCCGGAATCGGTATCCGTTGGTACATATCCGGGCGTGCTCCTTGGGCCAATGCTTATGAGTCCATGATATATGTAGCCTGGGCTACAGCGTTGGCGGGACTTTTGTTTATCAAGCGTTCCTTCATGACGTTGGCTTTGGCGGCTTTCTTTGCAGGTATCATCCTGTTTGTTGCCAACCTGAACTTCATGGACCCCGAAATCACTCCTCTGGTTCCGGTGTTGAAGTCTTATTGGCTGATGATACATGTGGCTGTAATTACGGCAAGTTATGGCTTCTTCGGTATCAGTTTCCTGCTCGGTCTGCTTACCCTTGCATTCATGAGTGCCGGCAGTCCGTCGAAAGTAGCCTTGTTGCAGCCCCATATCCGTGAACTCCGCATCATCAATGAAATGTCCCTGCATATAGGGCTTTATCTGCTGACGGCAGGCATCTTCCTCGGTGCTGTTTGGGCAAATGAGTCATGGGGACGTTATTGGGGCTGGGACCCTAAAGAGACTTGGGCATTGATTACGATGGTGGTTTATGCTTTTATCCTGCATGCACGCTTTCTTCCCGCTCTTCGTTCGGATTATGCATTCAGCGTCATGTCCGTACTGGGCCTTGCTTCGGTACTGATGACTTACTTCGGTGTGAACTACTACCTGTCCGGTCTTCATTCGTATGGCGGAGGTGATACACCGCCGGGACTGACTGCCGTCTTCATTACGTACGCCTGCGCTTTTGCGCTGATGATTTATGCAGGGTATAGGCGGGTGCGTTTTGGGAAATGATAGTTAGAGAAGGAGATAGGTACGCGTCGTCCGCGTACCCATTCATCCCTAAATTATCGTTTATATAACTCCTCAATTTCCCTTCTGACAAGTGTGCCGTTTCTTAACGTCTTACACTTCCCTTCCTACCCTTGTTATACCTTCCTACAGCCTAAGGATGAAGTATACATATCATATGATATACGAAATTATATCAATCGATATATTAAATTATACCATTCCATATATTTATTTATATCACTCGGTATAAATAAATATACCGCTCGATATAATTTAATATATGTATAGATATAAAATACTATATCAAGGCATATATAAACTTCTTCCTTACCCTTTCACACACTTTAACCGCTACTACCATCATACTCTCACACGCATTGCCTACCTTTACCTCTCTGAATAAAACTTTTCCATCATTATGGCTAAATACAAGAAACATGTAGAATGGGGTGTCCGCCTCCAGCACTATAACCTGAAAGAAGGTGATGACCTCCATCCCCGTGCCGTATTGCGGGGCACACTCGATGTACACGACCTGGCACTTATCCTCGAAGAAAACAGCCGGGGTATCTACCGTGCCGCCGACACCGAACTGATTGTAAACCAACTCATGTCCGTTGCCCGCGACGCGCTTGTAGACGGCTATGCCCTGAACACGCCTATGGGACGGCTCACCCCCGTCGTGCGGGGTATGTGGAATTTCAACCGCATCAACCCTGCCGCCCGTGCACAGAACCAGGCATCGCTCTCTTACGCTTTGAGCACCGAACTGAAAAAAGCATTCGAAGACCCTCTCTTCCACGTAGAAAACTCCCTTCAACGAGGCCCCTTCATTTTCGATATACGCGATATGGAGAGTGGCACGCACAATGAACGTCTCACCCCCGGAGGTTACGTCTTTCTCAAAGGACGCCTGCTGCTGATGAACGGTGATTCGCCCCTGCGCGGAGTGGAACTGCTGGATGCGGAAACTGAAGAAGTGATACACCATTTCCCTGCCGCAGAGTTGGGGAGTATGAACACCCGTTCGCGCCTTTTCTTCCGTCTGCCCAAAGATTTGCCCGATGGAACCTATCGCCTGGCCGTCAGTTCGCAGTGCTGCACCAAACCTACACCGCTGAAAGAACCGGTACGGTGGGTGGACCATAAAGTGCTTAGGGTGGGCGAGGAACCGGCAGAAGAGGAAGATGCTGTGAGATAGGCCTATATACGCTATTTTGAGCTAATAGTTCAAGCTTTTGGAACGATCTTTCAAACCCTTCAGACCCAAATTCCCTAATTTTGCCATAGTTATTAATCTGCTAACAATACTATGGAATGAAGACACACAAGATCTTACTTATCCTATTTGCCGCCTTTTCAGGCTGGTGTGGAACAATGAACGCCCAGGATGCCGATTTGAAGAAACGTATGAAAGATGCCGATCCGAAAGTGATAGGTACGCGCATAGTCAATAAGTTCCTGGTCACCCCTCATACCCGCTTTGGAAATCCGCGTGCGGAAAAAGCTCCCAATTATGTGACTTATCCTGATGCCTGCACCTGGTTGGGCGCCTTATGGTTCAGCAAAGCCGTGAAGAATAAAGATATGCAGCAGCGGCTGAAGGAACGCTTTGAACCCTTGTTTACTACAGAAAAGAATATGCTTCCCCGCATGGTGCACGTAGACTATAACGTGGTAGGCGCTGTTCCCCTCGAAATCTATATGCAGAAGTTGGGCGACCGGAAATATTTCGATCTCGGAATGAAATATGCCGATACCAACCCCGCACATTGAAGCAAAAAAAGAGGAAATC
>OGPG01000045.1_pt1 | contig 101310 bp, 96 predicted proteins | sample 1552851 | NCBI WGS metagenome assembly OGPG01 (sample SAMEA2579909, study PRJEB22360) | human gut metagenome | biome: human gut; feature: human-associated habitat; material: faeces | place: Denmark | collected 2008/2010 | reverse complement strand
TAATAAAAATATGCACTACCTTCACAGGCAATGCATATAAAAAGTATACTCCTGAACCAAAAAGAATTCTAATTTATAGAATCAGCTGGAGTAAGAGAGACTTCATTCCCTGGCGGTGTTTCTTCTTTTAAAACTGTTTTCACTTCAACCCTTTCAACATTCTTTGCATCAGGACCGGTTAATACAGGTTTAATTTGATTAGACACCTGAGTACTAATCCAATAGGATCTATTAGTATAATACTCGTTAACTATTGCTCTATAGTCTGCATCAGGTCCTAATTTGTTTAGGATACCTTCTACTATTACTACAGGCAATGAGAGATAAGTATCATATGCTCTAGTATCTTCTACTTCAGCATTGAACTTATTCAGTCTCTCTTGAACTGTAGGTATTGCTACCTCAGTTTCTGTGCTAAAACCAACAGATTCCTTTACTTTCGTAAGAGGATTCTCTCCTTTTAGCCCTTGATACACAATACATAAAAGTAATAGTGTAACAATTGTGAGCAGTACTAATACTACTCCCTTCCAGACACCACCTACGGTGCCATCTTCTTTCTCACTCATTTGATTGAATGTTTAAAAGTTAATAATGTTAGTTAACTCAAGACTCCTAATAGAGAGCTTGTTTGATAAATGACAGATCTGACTCGTCTACTAAAATAGTATACTACAAAACAGTCTTCATTAATTTCTTTAGAATAATAACCGTAGTTTTCCATATACTTATAATTAAGAATAGTCTTTTAAAAAAGACCTACTACTTAGTATACGCTGGATTGACAACTCACTTTTCATAGGTCTTTTACTAAATAGAACTTCACAGCGGTATTTAGGTAGTTGTTCTTTGAAAATTACACATTCAACTATGTTCTTATTTCCTTATAGATGTCATCTTTTGGGTTACTTTTCCATAATACTTTTCCTCCTTTTGTGTGCATTCCACACTGAAAAGGAGCGTATTTCAATAGGTCTAATTGTGCTGCTAAATCATGAACGTCATAGATTTCAGCATTAAACTTCTTTCGATGTAAATCTACATGAAGATAATATAGACCTGCATTTGTACTACTTTGGATAACGACATCCTGACGTAGTGTCGCATATGCAAGCTTTAAAGCATCATAGCGAGTTAGCTTCAGATGTTTTGTAAGAATCTGTGCTAAAGCAAATACACTTAACCATGTATTACCTTTTTTGATAATTAATCTAATCATTCTGATGTTGTTTTTAGTTAAAAAAATAAGAAAGACTAAGATTCGAACTTAGTATCTTTTTACGTCTACTCTACATTTTTATTTAATTTTCAAGAGCTGCCCAGATAGAAATCAAAGATCTATCTAATAAAGTTCTATATTATTTTATAGGCGAGCTTATTAAATAAAATATGTAATATTCATCGTAAACTATTCTACCTTTTCTCTATGTAACCCATAGAAATTGAACTACTTTCTTACTATTACTGAATAAAATAAATTTAACAGAAATACCTATTTAAATTTATAGTATTAGTATTAAATTACTCCTAATTGCTCTAAATATCTCTTCAGGAGAATATTTTGCAGTTATTCTGTCCATCATTGCATCAGAATATCTATTTGTAATTTTATATTCTAATACACCAGATATTAAGATATATGGTCTAGGGTAAATTAGGCACGGATGATGATCCGCTTCGTGTAATCCCCATATAATATTACGACTTCTGTTAACCTCTAATATAGGAACAGATGGTCCTAGATACTTTGGGAACCATTCGACAAATACTGGTCCATACGCTGACACAAATTCAGGATCTTTTAATGAAAAAAACATCCTATCCTTTGGACTTATTTCGTATGGATGGTATCCGATTCTTTGTAAGAAATGAGGAAGACTTCTATCCATATTAAGAGTAGATTATAAGTTTATAGATACCTTGTAACCTTATTAGAACAACGTTAATCATTCTGACTACATTTGTCCTAAAATCTTCTAAACTAATCTCCTCTTCGTTCGTATTTAATAGAACTTGTATATCCATTAACAAACTTTTAGGTATCACATCATTTAATGATTCCTTCTTTAGTGAATCTCTTAAAAATGCTAGATTAGTTAGAATACCAATAAAATCACTATTAATGATATTGCCTTTGATAATACGACAATCTCTATCAATAATGTATAGATCATTTAGTATCTGTGCCCTTATCTTCTCTTTCCTCCTTTTCCGTAGTAACAGTATTATGCATACTATTACACAAGTTACGATCATTGCTTCTACAGTCATACTTTATTTTTTGAATGAATATTGGTACAGATATCGCTAAATATAAGAGATAGATTAATGTATCCCCACATGACAATATGAGTAATATCAATAACCATATAGCCCAACCAATTCCTTCTAAAAGTTCAAGTATTATGCGCTTTGCTTGAAATCTTTTACGATTCCTTCTAAGGAACCTTTTAAGTCTAAGTATAACGCCTTGTACTTGCATAGCTCTTCGTACTCTTTCTTAGTTAATAACTTGCAGTCAGTATTATACCATACTGCTTCTTGTGCTTTTTTGATCTTTTCTTCCATAAAATTTGATATTTTTATTGTTAATATTTACTATTTTAAAAGCTATTAGCTTCGGTAGCCGTTGGCATTCATTCAGCCCGGCAATTTAAACCTACTAGACCCTAGAACCCGCTAACTTGTGTATTAACCAAACGTGTATGAAGTATTGTAGTTAGCTACGATGAGGTTGCTTTTACTCTAGGGGAACTGTATACGTATTTCACAATAGGTATACAGCAGCTGTGTTAAATTAAAATGGAGAATCTTAAATTCTCTATAAAACCATCAATGGATTTTTACATGATTCTGTGGCAGGATTTGAACCTGCATTCGCCCTTAGCAGGGGATTCTACCATGTGTTAGACACTTAAACTACACAGAATTACCACATACTTTTCCTCACTATTAGTATGAGATAGTAGCGAACTAGTTCCTTTACTCGCAGTAACTAGCTGAGGAAATATGCCAAAAGAATATTAAATTAGATAAGAAAGTTGTGTATCACTTCATACACTGGATACGTATACATATCATTTATTCCTGTACTTTTTGTTAAATGTATCTACTGCTTGTTCTCTTTTAGGAAAAGTAGTTATTACTAATCTTCCTTCTCTTTCAAGAATAATAGACCATTCGAAAGCGTGCTTTCCAACTAGGATTACCTTGCGTCCTAGTGCATCTGTTACGATTGCTCGTACCGTAGAATCACAATTTGATTTGTGATATTTTCTTTTTCTATTCATTATAATGATTTTTTGTTTGATACTAGTAAAAAGGGGTGAGCTTTCACCCACCCCTAACTCCCTAATTCCGAGCCATTAGATTATATACTATAATAGCAAGTATTATATCACACAATATGAATGCCCCATGTACTCCTGTCTTTTCAGATAGGAATGGTAGAAACACATTAGCATGAATAAACACAGCTAGAATAAAATACACAATCTTTGGCTTGTTTTCATCTTTTCCTTCCATGATGAATGTTTTTAAAAGTTAATAATATTAATTAACCCAAAACATCATATGCAGATGTTCGGGAGTTTTTGTTAAAACAGGTCTGCCGGTTACCCGGCAAATCCCTGTTACACTCTAGGTACTCTGATTCCAGCTTGTTGCTGTGGTCGTTGTGGTCGGTTACCCGGCACTACAACGTTACCTGTAGGTAGTGGATCTGGTTGAGATGTCTCTAGGCCCTCTGGATCTCCAGCTGATTGAGCACCAGCAAATGCATCTGCTCCTCCTACAGTTTGTCCAATATTGTTATCTGGTACATCTGTACCTTCACCAATTGGTAAGATAGTACCATTCTCAATACCCCTACGCCAACTAGATTCTAGTAGCTTTTCAGCATCTTCACCTCTAGCAGGTGTGCCATCAGGTAATGTACGTATTACGACTTTGATGTCATTAAATACGATAGGATCGCCTTTAGTATTGCAAACTATCTCACCTTGCATGTGATTGTTACCATCTGTAGCCCATACTCTGTTAAATGGCTCAGGTGTCTGCATACGTATTTCCTGCAGATATATCTCTTTAGGAAATCTGGCTTCTAAGGCTTCTTTCATTGCTTCTGTAATAAACATTACATAGTTGAAAGATGCAGCCCACTCATCATTTGCAGGTCTTACTTCTAGTTTGCAATACAAGTTACCTGTGTTTGCCTCTGCAAATTCGTGTCCAATAATAATACATTTCATTTGTTTGTCCTCCTTAATTGTTTGATTGTTTAATTGTTTGATTATTTATGTAAAGAATAAGGATACGCTATATATTATATGTACGCGTCAAATGTAGTTTAAGCAAATGTGATTAGGGCAGACTAAAGAGAGAGAGTAAAGTATTCTCAAACTTACAAACACTCTCTTATCAACTACATACACATAAATCACAGCAGTATCCTATACTCCTCACAATATGCTAGAAGGGAAATTTGACTTGGTGCATTGTAAGAAAGGAAAATAGGCTATAGCCTACTCCTTTGAATCGTGTATAACAGCAACACAAGAAAGATCAATGAGTACTTTATACTCACGCTTATTCTTCCTACTTAGGATAGCTGCTAACTCATTAGCATCCTTCTGTGTTTGTTCATCATGCCCTTCAAATGTTTCTACTACTAATGGAGGCATACGATTAAAACATCTTATTACTACTAACATAATATATGATTTTATTGATTAATAATCAAATTACACCTAAAACTTATCATTTGGCTATAAATAATTAGTAAGCCTATCAGGCTATGCCATTACGTTCGTGATGTCAGTACTGATTCGTTAGTATTACTCTAACATACACTAAACAACCGGTTTTTCGGGTACATAATTAGATATACAGAAAGATAAGAAACTGGTGTCCCACAACGTCTTGGGAAGTTATTGAGTTTTTTAGATTAATGCTCAATTGAGCCTGTTTTTGCCCTGTTGATTACGTGGCCGTAGCACTCCACAACCGCTGGCTTACGAGGAGTCTTACCTCGGCAACGGAATATGTTCTAGTTACCATAATGTTGAAGGTTTAGAGTATATACGCCTACAACTATTAAGTTAAACATAAGTATGAAAGTATAAATACAATATACCTTCACAATCGACTAAGAGGGAAATAAACTTGGTGCATGATTGGATTAAAAGGAAAGAGCCGAAGCTCTTCCCCTTTAGTTTGGTAGATCACCTGTAGCTCCCTCGTACGGGTCTACGTCTACGTCTACGATGAGACCGTCACGCAGCAGATTCCTGCGTAGCTTGTCTGCCATCGCTTGTGGCTCATCCACGTACTCTCCCTTGAACTGTCTGCATACAACAGACAGACTGGTGAATACGTTCTCTGAGATTGAACCGTCCTCAGATACCTTCTGGTACGGAGTAACCTCTACACGTACCTTCTGGAGTTCGATAGTCTCTGGTACGCTAGCAGCTAACTTGTTAGCTAGTGTTTCGCTACACCACATGCGATACTTCAACTCCTCAGCAAACGGATCACCTTCCGGCTGTGCTAGGATGTTTACGTACCAATTACCGTTCTCTGCTTGCTTAGCTTCTAGACTCATGATCGTACACTTCATAGTCGTCTCGGCTGTCTGCCCCTCAGCAGTAGTTCTACATTACAACCGCCTTCCGTTGTAACTGCTTGATTAATCACAATCAGCTGATAGATAAATTGATTTGATGCATAAGTACCGGGGGTGTTTCCTTGATGCATGATGGGGGAGGGGGTTTGTATATACTAGTTTCTACACTCAAATCTATATAATACAATATATATACTACTCTCTACATTCACAATTATATCCCCTAATTTTTTATTTTATAAAATTTTTATAACAATACTCCATTATACACGTTACTATTAAAAATAGTTAAATTATGTTAATGAGTTATCTACGAAAGTTTCGTAAATATGTTAAATAATTATAAATAATGTTAAAAAATTTTGATCTTTATAAGTTACCAACATGGATTGTTAGGTGGTTTTTCTACAAACGAAAAGCTAGGGAATGTGATAGAACTGTAGAGGATAATGGTTGTAAACACTGCTATTTGCCGTGCATTTTTAATAAAAATCATCTATTAAGACCTAAGAAAAATCATTAATCTAGAGTAAACAATAGAACAAAAATGAATACTGTAACGTTACTACACATACTTGTATGGTAGTATATAGTAGTATAGTAAGAAATATATACTCCTACTCTGGATATAAAATATAAATACATAATAATAGTATTATGGATGACGACTTTTACTTTTTTAATGAATTCGAGGATGCATTAGATCCTACTGATGACGACGATCAGTATAATTATTAATCAAAAGAAAGGATCAAAATATGTTTAGACAATATTTAATTGACGAGATTGAAAGGTATCAAGACAAAGAATCTTGTGAAGCATTTGAACAATGGTGTGAAGAGATGGAAGGGTTAAAAGAATCTGCATTTAAAGCAGGATTTGAGGCTGCTTTAATTTGGATTAAAGAAATAATCATGGAGCGTACTGTTGAACAAAAGGCTGAAGAACATAACAAATATTATTACAAATAATATGGGAGAACCAGAAGCTTATAAAGCCCTTGAAGAAGGGTATATCAGAGTTGATGGAAAAGTTTATAACATGGAAAAGCAGCCTCAGGGATGGTGTGATGGCTGTTGTTTCTATAACATGGAAATTTGTCCATCCATAGCAAAGAAAGTATGCTGCACAGGCGGCGTTATTTTTCATGAAAGGAAATAAAAATAGAACATTTAATACTAACAAACGTTATAGTAGAAAAATTTAAGTTATGGCAGAGAATACAAATAATGATAGTTCGGTACAAGTAGATGAGAAAATGATCATCGATGATATTCAGAAAGCGTTAAAGTTCGAGTTTACTAGGGATATTCTGATCAAACCGTTACCAGTTGAATACGTAGAAAAAGAGATTACTGAACCTGTTGCGACAGGAACAAAAGACAAAGATGGTGTTGATAAATATGACACTAAAACTGAAGTAAAGAAAGTACCAACAACATTTAGAAAAGGCATTGTTCTAGCAATTCCTTCAGGTTATGAATGGCAAGACAAAAATAATCATCCAGAAGTAGGTGATACCATAGCTTTCCCTGCTAAAGCAGCTGCTTATTTTGACTTGTTTAAAGATAGCCAATTAGTGAATCCATACAATGTAGTAGCTTTTATTAAGAAAAGCAATGCTTAGTAGATTTAGTTGGATTTTTAATATAAGCCTATAGTGATTAACTATAGGCTTTTTTATTGCATAAAATATACAACAAAATTAAATAAGGTCCGTTATATAGTCATGATTCAACAAATGATAAATAATCTTTTAGGTAAATATTCAGAGTTTGTTAAGTTTCAACAAGATGGTACTGTTAAAGTATTCATTCCAGAGGATCTTAACAGTCCTTCAAAAGAAGGAGCTACCGAGGTAGTTCTTACGCAGAATGAAGCTATGAATTTTATGGGTTTAGTAACCCAACCTAAGCAATATGCAATTGGAGACAGAGTAGTGCAAGAGTCAGATCCAGAATTTGACATAAACAAATGGATTAAATTAGCACTAGTAATTATTAAAAAATAATAAGGAATATGAGAACAGAATATAAAGTAGTTAAGCCTTTTGGTTGTGCAAAGAGAGATGATGTCTTTAAAACAGAAGATGGTATTGAGTATGTAATGGAAAGTACAAAGGGTAATGATAAGTATACCAATTCACGTTACATGATGATTACTGCAAACTATGTATCAGAACTTCTTAATGGTGGTAACCTAAAAGAATGGGGTGAAGAAATTGAAGATGAAACTAATACAGAAGAAGAATATATCCCGTCTAATGCAGAATTAAAATTGATTGCACTTGAAGCTTTTTTAGATGATTGTACTAAGAAGTATCAAGACAATATTCAGAAGGTTAATGATGATTATAAAAATGGTAAAATTCAACCTTGTGTAAAAGTTGAATCTGAAACAGTAAATCATAACTTACTGAAGTTCATTAAGGCAGTTAAACAAATCTTAGACGTAGATAAGACAAATGAATAAATTAGTAAAATCTGTAAACAAAAATGATCTTGTTACAGAGTTTCTAATTTCACTTAATGGTATTCTTCGGCTTACGGACAGAGAACTAGAATTAATGGCAGAGTTCATTAGACTTGATCTTAACTATGATAAACAACCAAATGAGAATAAGAACATAGCTAATAGAGCTAATAGGAAACATATCATAAACACCTTAGGTATTACTAAGGATAATTTAAGTAGATATATCAAGTCCTTTAAACAAAAAGGTATTCTAGTAGCAGGTCCAGCCGAAGATGAATTAAGTGTCAATAAAGCTCTAATACCAGAGATCATTGGAGACAGGGTTCAAGTAACAATTATAATTAGGATAAATGATGAGACAATTAGTAATTAAACCTGGTTCAATAATGCTATGGAAGAGTTATGGTAAATTAAAAAGATGGTGGTATAAACTTATTGGTAAGAATTTACCATATAATAATGGAATCTTAATTCGTGATACACAGACTATTCTATATGGTATTAGTGAAGAACCTTTTAGTAAGGAATCTGAAGTAGTAATACTAGAACCTAGAAAACAATATTCTAAAGTTGAAACAGCTTTTTTAAATTCTATAGTATATGCTTCATCTGATAATACAACATCAGGATTAGATAAGATAGGCATTGCAGCTAATAGTGTTAGACCTGAGACATTCGATATGTCTTCTCTTACTCTGGATAATATAATTAATAATAAGTACTATAAAGTAACTTATGGTCCAGCAAAATAAAACAAGTATTTATACAGAGTTATCACATAAATATAATATACCTTATCAAGTAGTAGAAGTAATTTGCAATCATCCTTTCAAATTTGCTCAAAATACAATTTCAGATGAGAAAGATATTAAGCCAATTATGTTTAGTTATTTGTTTAAGATTAAATTAAAAAAGAAATATGTTTGCAAAGAAAGAACCAAAAAATCCAATAGTAACGTATCCTAAACAAGGTTTAGCAGAGAATAGATATACAGCAGATGGGAAGATATGGGCAGCTTCAAACTTAGTTTCTTGGGTGAAAGAAAAGAACTATCCTGTATTTAAATTACCATTAGCTGGAGTAAACCTAGACCATTTGCCTTGGGAGATAAATAACTTAGATGATATAATTTGGCATAGTAAAAGGATACAAGACACGGATTTGAGTCACCCAATACTAATTGATCATTTAGGTAGAATATGTGATGGTTATCATAGAATTGTTAAAGCAATAATTGAAAATAAAACCGAAATAGATGCAATACGAATCGAAGAAATGCCAAGACCAGACGGGTATGAAGAATGATAAACTAGACGATAAGACTAGATGGGAGCTAATGCCGTTAGACTGTCTTGAGGACATTGCAAGAGTATATACAGAAGGTGCTAAGAAGTATGGTGACAATAATTGGCAGAATCTAGAGAATGGTTATGAAAGATATAAAGGTGCATTATTAAGACACTTATACGCTTCTACTTATGAAGAATTTGATCCAGAAACTAAAGTAAGGCATGAAGCAGCAGTAGCATGGAATAGTATTGCATTATTATACTATGCAAAGCATGGAAGAAAAACTAGACAAGATACTACTGAATCAACAAGTGATACTGCTGTATCTGAGACAGATACTACAGGACACGAATCGTAGTCAATTCCTTGAAGATTACGCTGCAAATTTAGCAGCACAAGCAACAGAAATAATATTAGGACACAATATAGTAAGAAAATAATATGGAATTAAAATTTAAGAAATTACAAGAAGACGCAGTATTACCTAGTTATGCTAACCCTAATGATGCTGGTTTAGATTTAACAGCAATCTCCTTTACTCAGGAATTTGATAAGAGTGGTAAGTTAGTATTAGTATATCATACAGGTTTATCCGTAGAGATTCCTGAAGGTCATGTTGGTTTAATCTTTATGAGATCATCAGTTTCTCAGAAGTCTATGTCAATGTGTAATGCTGTAGCTGTTATAGATTGTGATTATAAAGGTGAGATTCTTCTCAAGTTTAAGATTACTACAGATGCTCTTCCTACAATTTATCAGCCTGGTGAAAAGATTGCTCAGTTAGTAGTAATGCCTTATCCGAAGATGGAGCCGATAATTGTAGAGGAATTAGCAGGTGAAGATCGTGGTGGTGGATTTGGTTCAACTGATAAAAAAGAAGAAAATGAGAATGCAGAACAGGGACGAGAAAGCGGAACAACTGAGGGAGATAATCAATCAGTACAGTAAAAACCCAGAGTATGTTAATGCATTTTATACTAAACAAGAAGCAGTAGATGCATTGAACAGACATTATAGAAATAGATACATTAAAATAAATTTAGATTAATATGAATACATATATTTATGCTGGTAACAGTGCTCTTTTAGTAGTAAAAGATAATGACCTTAATAGTGTTAGTTCTGTTCGTAATCATTATTTAAATATCGACTGGGCTTGGGTAATTGAAGAAGATGGTGTCCTTAAATTTAATGGTAAGGAGTATGATGTAAAGGCTGGGGATATTGTTCTTGTTCTGTATGCCTCTTATAATAGAGGTGATGATGATAGAGATGTTGCTATCATAAAGAGTGAAGAATTATATAACAACTTTAAGCGAAATCTCGAATACGAGAAAAATAGGCATAATAAATGTTGTGAAGCATGTAGTCCTAGCGATTGTTAATTATACTGATGAAACTATTCGACATACTTGGTGGTAAAGTAATTATTCACAATGATGCTTTAGGTATCCCATGCTTTAAAAAGTTATGGGATGCTGATAAAGCAGATAAAGAAACAGCCACTAAACAAATAAGTTATATCGTACTTAAGAATAAATATGATAGTCCATATGTCCAAAGTATGAGTCCTGAAGAGATAGGACCTAGACTCAGGAAAGAACTATTTGGAGATGCTAATTATAAGTTACCAGTAGAGGTATTAGAGGCAGAACAAGCATACATTAACTTTAATGAAACCCTAATATTAGGACTACTTAAGAATGCAAGACTTAAGTTAGATAGTGTATCTAGATATTATGCAGAGTCTTTACAAGATGAGTTAGATGATAAGAAAGTTCAATTAATATTAGCAGGTATGGAAAAACTCGGTAATACTATTAAATCTCTTGATGCATTAGAAACTGCTGTGAGATCTGAAGAGATGGCAAGTAGTAGAGTTAGAGGTGGAGTAGAAGTTAATCCATATGAGCTATCAAATAGACAAGCTGTACGATAAGTAATACAATTTGAAACAAAATAAAACTAACTGCCGTTACAGGCAGTGTTAAAAATTAAGAACTATGACTAAGGAAAAGAAAACTACTAGCACAAAGAAAACAAGTAAGGCTAAACTAGTTAAAGTTGAAGAGAAACCGTTCGATTTGATTATTGATTTTGGCCCAGCTCATGAGAATGAGGCTAGAAAAGAAATCGAACTGGCTGAAGAAATTGCATATAGAGAAAAGAAAGAAGCTTATTCAAAATCTATGGATCTTAAACCAACTAAAGCACCTTGGTATAAGAGACTAGGTTTAAAGATCAAACAGTGGTTTAATCGATAACAATTATGATTGATTTCAATAAGAGAATCAAAAATAGCAATAATTAAAAATTACCCCATACTCAAAAGGTGTGGGGTATTATTATATAAAATCCTAAAGTATGATAGATTTTAATAAGAAGATCAAAAACTCTGATAAATTTCGTCAGCCTGCATTAAACTTTATCAGTACTGGCTCTTATTGTGCTTACCCTAAAGGCACAACTGAATACTATAGCTTTTGGGATCAAGAAGTAGAAAAATGTATATATGGTTATACTGCAGAAGATGGTGACTTTATCACAGGCTACCATTATTTTTATTTAAATTATTGTCCTATAGTAAGACAAGTATATAGGGAGGTAACTAATAGGAAAACTGGTTTAAAAGAATGGAAATCTGTTAGTGAACGTACATTCCCAGATTTCTATGATTATGATTACTATTACTTTCAAGCAATAGAGGAAGCACAAGAACAAGGTAAACACTTATGTGTAGCAAAAGCTAGACGTAAGGGTTATTCATATAAAGGTGGTGCTATGCTTTGTCGTAATTTCTTCCTTATACCAGAATCAAAATCATATGTATATGCATCAAATAAACAATATCTTACAGACGATGGGATCCTTACCAAGGCTTGGGATTATATGGATTTTATTGATGAATATACTGCATGGGGTAAAAAACGTCAAGCAGTAAATACATCTATGAGACGTAGAGCATCTATGTGGGTTACTGATGATTATGGTAATAAAACTGAAGCAGGTTATAAATCTGAAATCATTGGTGTATCATTAAAAGATAACCCAGATGCGGTACGTGGTAAAAGAGGTATACTCATACTCTGGGAAGAGGCAGGGACATTTGCTGAACTAAAAGCTGCATGGCAGATTGCAAGACCATCCGTAGAACATGATGGTGTGGCATTTGGACTTATGATTATGTTTGGTACTGGTGGTGACCAAGGTGATGCAGTAGCTCCATTACGTGAAGCTTTTTATGATCCTGAATCTTATAACTGCTTAGGTTTCCCTAATATATGGGATGATTGTGCAATAGGTGGAAAATACTGTGGGTTCTTTATTCCACAACATACTAATCTAGATTCAAGAGATGAAAATGGAAATCGTATGTTTATGGATAATGATGGTAACACTAATCATGAAGCATCAAGGAAATATATATTATCATTAAGAGAGCAAGAGCTTAAGAATGCAAAAACAATGCAAGCTATTGATAGATATGTAGCTGAGCATGCTGAAACTCCTGCAGAAGCATTTACAGAGTTAACAGGTAATATATTCCCTAAAAGGGAATTACAAAAACAATTAGCTCGTATTAGAACCAATAAGAAATTACAAAATCATAAACAAATAGGTGATCTTACTTGGGATGGTGGTACTGTAAAATGGAGTATTAAAAAGACAGGTGATATTACACAATTTCCATTACCAAAAGAAGCAAATCCTGAAGGATCTATAGTAATATGGGAACATCCATGTCCTGAAACACCTATAGGTTTATATATAGCAGGATGTGACCCTTATGACCACGATCAATCTGGCACTAACTCACTAGGATCAGTATTCATATACAAACGTATACAGAATTTTGAATCATACAGTGATATCATAGTTGCCGAATATACTGGTAGACCAAAAACATCAGAAGAGTTTTATGAAAATGTAAGAAAGCTATTAGTGTACTATAATGCAAGATTAATGTGTGAAAATCAAAATACAGGTTTATTTGTTTATTTTAATAATAAACATTGTGACTACTTATTAGCAGATCAACCAGATATTATTAAAGACATTGTAAGAGACTCCAAAGTAAATAGAAGGAAAGGCTGTCATATGAACAAGGAAATTAAACTTTGGGGAGAAGGTAAAATTAAAGAATGGCTAGAGGAAGAAGTAGAATCTAGTCATATGAGACTTGAGTCTATATTATCAGAACCATTACTTGAGGAATTAATACAATACAATGATAAAGGTAACTTTGACCGTGTAATGGCATTGATGCAAGTAATGATATATAGGGAACAATTATATACAGCTCAAGTAAAACAAAAACAAGAAATAGAGAAGAAGCAAAGATTGTTTGATACACCAATATTCACAGACAAATGGTTTGAACAAGATACTTCTGATTCTACAAATAAATTATTTGATTCAAATATATTAACATTTTCATTTTAAAATATGGAACGCACAGTAAATAGCTTTCCTATACAAAAAATACCTTTTAGCCAAAAGAGTGAAGAATGGAAAAAAACATGTGTAGACTATATCATAGGACAATCCCAATTAAGTAATGGTAGTTCAATACCTACTGATGAAGAGATGCAAACATACTATGATTTATATAATAGTGTATACAGTGAAAAGGATTTAAAATATGTTACAAATCCTTTTAATCAAGATGATGGATTTCCAGCAGTAGCTCAAGACTATAACATTATTAGACCTAAAATCGATTTATTAATTGGTGAAGAAACTAAAAGACCATTTAATTTCAAAGTATGTAGGACTAGTGATGCAGCTGCAAGTGAGATGCAGGAAAAAGCTAAACAAATGTTACTTGACTATGTTCAAGCATCTATTATGGCTAAGATGGGTCCTGAAGAACAGGCTAGGTATGAGGAAGCATTATCTTCTGGTGAAATACAAACCCCAGAGCAAATACAGGAATACCTTACTAAGGAATATAAAGACGTGGCAGAAGTTACTGCTTATCATACACTAAACTATCTAAAACACTCCTTAAATATTGATCATGAGTTTGTAAAAACTTGGAAGGATGGTTTAATTGCTGGTGAAGAAGTAATATATGTAGGTATCAGGAATGGGGAACCTTGTTTAAATAGAGTCAACCCAAAGAACTTTTGGTTTGATGATGCTGAAGGAATTGAGTTTATTCATGAAGCCTCAATGTGTTGCTACAAAATGCTTATGCCATATACTCAAGTATATGACGAGTTTTATGATAAACTTGATGAAAAACAACTTAATCAACTACTAGAGAAATTTGGTCAGTATGGCAAAGGAGCTAAGAATTGGTTAGGTGATAAGAATATGGTAGATGATTGGAATCACATTGATACAAAAATCTACAGTAAGTATCCTGACCATAATCCTTATGGAGATGCAGAGGATGTAGTAGTATATCATGTATGTTGGAAATCTTTTAAAAAGATTGGTTTTGTTACTGTAATAAATCCTGAAACTGGAGAAGAGGAAGAGTTTGTAGTAGATGAATATTACAAGACTACTGGTAATGAAGTAAATGTTGAATGGGATTGGATCATTGAAGTATGGGAAGGATATAATGCTGATGATCTTTACTTTGGAATTCAGCCTATTGAATACCAATATATTACAAGTAAAAATCTTAATTCTCAGCGACTACCATATACAGGAATTGTCTATAGTAATACTAATAGTGCTCCTAAATCTTTAGTTAGTATTATGAAACCTTTACAGTATTTGTACATTACGACATTCTATAGAATGGAGTTAGCAATGGCTAGGGATAAAGGTAAAGTTCCTGTAATGGATGTTACACAGATACCAAAAGGTTTAGGTATTGATACTGCTAAATGGATGCATTATCTAAGTGCACTAGGAGTAGCATTCATTAACCCATATGATGAAGGATGGGATATTCCAGGCAGGGAAGGAGGTAGACCATCTAATTTTAATGGATTTACTACTTGGGATCTTACTATGGGTAATGTTATCGCTCAATATATTCAATTACTAGATAAGATTGAATCGATGGCTTCAGAGTTATCTGGAGTAACACCACAAAGACAAGGGGCAATATCTAGTACTGAATTGGTAGGTAATGTAGAACGTTCAGTTATTCAATCTGCTCATATTACAGAACCATTATTCTGGATGCATAATCAGGTGAAAAGACAAGCATTGCTTATGTTATTGAATACTGCTAAAGCTGCATGGAAGGATAGTAATAAACAGTATTTAAATTACATATTTGATGATACTACTAGAGCATTCATAACATTAGCTGATAATTTCCCTTATGAAGACTTTGATATCTTTGTAACTGATAGTACTAAAGAAGTACAGGCTATTGAACAACTTAGAGCATTAATTCAACCTGCTATGCAGAATGGTGCAAGTTTAGTAGACGCTGCTGAAATGTATACTATGGATAATCTATCATTAATCAAGAGTAAACTACAAGAGCTTGAACAACAAAGATTATCACAACAGCAAGCAATGCAACAGCAAGAAGCTGAACAGCAACAGCAATTAATACAGATGCAGAATCAAGTTAAAGAACAAGAGCTTATGCTTAAAGAAGCTGAACTTGATCTTGAAAAATATAAGATTGATCAAGATAATGCTACTAAGATTACTGTAGCTCAATTGAATGCATATAGAGGATCTGAGAATATGGATCAAGATATGAATGGTATACCTGATCCTATTGAGATTGGTAATCAAGAAATAGCTAGACAAAAAGCTGTATCTGATGCTGTAAGTAAACAGATGGATCTAGCTAATAAAGCTAGAGCTGAAGAGAATAAGAAAGAGTTAGAAAAACGTAAGATTGAACAAGCTGAAAAAGCTGAAAAACTTAAAGCTACAATTGAACGAGAAAGACTAGCTCTTGAAAAGAAAAAGCTTGATGAAGCTAAGAAGTTGCAAGCTCAGAAAGATAAAGCTGCAATGGATAGAGAGAAACTTAAGGCTAAGACTGCTCTTAAGAATAAAGTGGTAGGTGAGAGTAAAACTAAAAAATAGGAGATAATAACCATGGCATGTGGAAGTAAGAAGTCAGGTTCTAAGAAACCGGCTACTAAGAAAACAGGTAAAGGTGGTAAGTAATATTTACTAGTATGAAATGGAAAGATCTATCTCTTAAAGAGAGAAAACAGATATATGATAGTGTCAGGGCAAATAACCCTGATGCTACATATTTTGATATTAAAGAGCAATTTGATTCTATTCCTACATATGAAGATGGTAAAGGTAAAACCATAAACAAAGCAGATTTACCACCAGAATATAGAATCGGTACTCCCGAATACTTTGAAAGACAAAGAAAAATATCAGGTGCAGTTAATACAGTTCAACCAGAAGCTTATATTACTCCAGCTGGTTATATTAAAGATGTAGTTAACTTCATTGAAGATTTAGGTAAAGGAGATTATGCTGGAGCTGCCATTGATGCTGCATTAAATCTAATACCTTGGGGAGTTGGTAAAACTATAAAGAAAATAAAAAAGAAAGTAGGAAGAGCAATTGAAGGAACAGACGCATATACTGCAGAATCCTATGCTGAGCCTTTTACTCCTACAATCACTAAAAAGAAGAAGGGTAAAAAGGTTAAAACTGAAGCTGATTATGACCAAGAGTTTGCCGAAGTAAAGAGAAAATATAATAACATGCAGGAGTATGATAAGGAACTTAGTAAGATTACTAATGATTTATTTATGCCTACTGATGGTAGTGTAGAAACTCTTGAAAATGTTGATAAAGCTTACGGAACAAATTATAAGAAGGCTGCATCTACTATTGCTTTTCAGGATATGGCTAATAGAGGTAAGTACGTTAAGCATCAACAAATGTACGATAGTGCTGGGAATCCTATATATGGTAGAACTACCGGTAAAGTAGATCAGCCTACTATAGAATATATGACAATTAGTCTTAATCCAGATTATTATCTAGAAGGGACAGCAAATCATGAAATCAGTCACTTAGCAGATGCTTTAGTTAATAGAGTACATAATGCAGATGCTACGAATAACTATATGGAGTATCTACTAGATAGAGACAACATAATGAGTTATAATGAAATAAGACAGAGTTTGATGGATGTTAACCCTAACACGTATAGATACTTAACTACACCTAGTGAAAATAAAGCTCACATGATTCAGCTTAAAAGGGGTATGCAAAAAGAAGGTCTTATTAATAATTGGACAGATCCTATTACTCAGGATAAGATTGAAGAATATTTATCTTATCGTAGTAAATATGCAAATAGGGTTAACCCAGTATTACGAACTCTATATGATATTAGACCAGATAAGCAAGGTTTTATAAATAGAATGAACAATCTTACTCCAATCGAATGGGCAGTTCCATTAGGATTACCTATGTTCTTTGGAGAAGAACAAGAAAACAAATAATCAATATGAAAGAGTTAGAAGGAGTATACCCACTATATCCTGTACCAAGTTATAAGAATGGTGGAATACATATCAAGAAAAGCAAGAGAGGTACATTTAAAGCTGCAGCTAAGAAAGCTGGTATGGGTGTACAAGAATATGCAAATAAAGTATTAAAGAAAGGCAGTAAAGCAAGTCCAGCTATGAAGAAGAAAGCTAACTTTGCTAGGAATGCCGCTAAGTGGAAACATTAATAAATCTAATTAAATATAATTATGGATAACAATAGTAATACACTATTAGGTTGGGAAGCAGTAGCAGATGCGTTGTCATCTGAACCATTAAATAATCCTCTAGTAACAGGTACGTTTAGTACGGGTAACGATGATTTATCTGATGATGAAATCAAACGTTTACAAAGAACTAATAGAGGTCCTTCAGTAAAGGAAGTATTTGGAGTGGATACTTCTAAAGAGGAAAAAGATACTGAGGTTGAAGAGACTGAAGAAACTGAAGAGGAAACAGAAGTAGAAGAAAAGGAAGTAGAAGTTGAAGAACCTAAAAAGAAAGATAAACGGACTAAAGAAGTAGAAAATGTTGAGGAAACATCTACTGAAGAGGAAGAGTTAGATAATGAAGGTATTCAAGTTAGTGCTTTCTTTGATGCTATTACTGAGGAATTAGGGTTAGACTTTGAAGAGGATGAAGAAGTACAGAAACCTAAAACAGTAGAGGAATTATGTGAATACTTCAAGGATTTAATTGAAGAAAATTCAACTCCAGAGTATTCAAGTGAAGAGGTTGCTAAGATTGATGAATTTGTTCGTAATGGTGGTAAACTAGAAGATTATTTTCAAGTTAGTGCTGCTATTGATTTTGATAACTTTGACACTTCAATTGAGAGTAATCAAAAGCAAATCATTCGTGAATTGTTGTTAGAAAAAGGGTTTAGTGAGAAGAGAATCCAGAGTAAACTAGAGAAGTATGAAGATGCTGGTATTCTAGAAGATGAAGCAGAGGAAGCTCTTGAACTAATGAAGGAGATTACCGAAAAGAAGAAGGAACAGCTATTGATTGATCAGGAAAAGCAAAATGAGGCAAGAATCGAGCGCCAACAAAAATTTGTCGATGACGTTGTCACCAACATTAAATCGCTGAAAGATATCAGAGGTATCGCTATTCCTGAAAAGGATAAAAAAGCTTTATTGAATTATATCTTTAAAGCGGACTCAGATGGTCTTACTCAATATCAGAAAGACTATTCTAAGAGTGTAAAAAATTTAATTGAGTCTGCCTATTTTACTATGAAGGGAGACACTTTGCTAGATACTGCAAAAAAAATTGGAACTAGCTCTGCTATAAAGACCTTGAAACAAAGTTTAAAGACAACAGGTGCTACGAAAGGCACTAAAAGAATTCACACTAGTTCATCAAACTCTATATGGAGTATCGCAGCACGAAGTTTAAACAATAATTAAAGATTATAAATTAATTTATGGATAACGGAATTCTGAATAATTTACAGATCGGTAAAAGTAGATGGTTTTCAGATCTTATTGACGAGAATAAGATTTCAGAAGCAATGTTGTCAAGACCGTATGAAGTAGAACGTATTGTTTCTTACGTATTTGCCGCAAAAGACGGTGCTTATGGTACTTCCATTGATGCTATCACAGGTGGTCTTGGTAACGTAATGACTATTGATCAAAGTACATATGAATGGTATGTAGAAATTGATACCGATAGAGCTGTAACAATTCGCTCTGCAAAATGGCAGGGTACTGAAATTACTGCTACTAATGCTGACACAATCATGGCTGGTATTGGCAACACACCTATCCAAGTATGGGTAGAAGATAAATGGTTTGGTCCGGGTGCTATTGTAGTACTTGATGACAAAGAATATCAATTACGTATTCAAGGTGCTCCTGTACAGGACGGTAACTTGTGGTGCTATACTATGTTCATCGCTGATGGTCAGTCTAGTTCATATGTTCCGGGTAAGTATTTGTTAGCTGGTCGTGAAATGTCACGTCTTGGTTCTGCTTATGAGGAGTATAGTGAAGAGGCAGATATCCTGAACTACAATACTCAATTCAAGATGCGTAACTACTTATTCACTACTCGTTTGAGTTATGATATTACAGGTACGGCTTATGCAACTGTATTGTGGATTGCATTGAAGGATCCTAAAACAGGTAAGAAATCTTATTTGTGGTCTGACTATCAAGAATGGGTGGCAATGCGTGAATGGAGAAAACGTTGTGAGATGATGATGGTTTACTCTAAGTCAAATCGTAACGCTGATGGTACTTTCTCTTTGAAGGGTACTAATGGTCGTCCTGTTTACTTGCCAGCTGGTTTGCTTGAGCAGATTGCACCGTCTAATAGACGTTATTACACTGAGTTGACAACAGAGTTGCTTGAGGACTTCTTGTTTGATCTGTCTTACAATATTCTTGGTACTAATGAGCGTAAGTTCGTAGCCTTAACTGGTGAGATGGGTATTCGCGAGTTTGACCGTGTATTGAAACAAAAAGCAGCTACGATGAATGTAATCGATACTAAGTTCATTAGTGGTAGTGGTCAAGAGTTGACTTTAGGTGGTCAGTTTGTAACATACAAGATGAATAATGGTATTGAGTTGACGTTGAAACACTTCCCGTTGTATGACAACACTACGTTCAATCGTTTGTTACACCCGCTTTCTGGTAAGCCGCTTGAGTCTTATCGTTTTACATTCTTGGATGTAAGTCGTAGAGATGGCGAAGCAAACATTGTTAAGGTAGTACGTAAGGGTCGTGAGTTCATGCAGTGGTATACTGGTGGTTCTATTTCTCCTGCAGGTCCTGCAAAATCTATCAACACTTTGCGTTCTAATGCAAAAGACGGTTACTCTGTTCACTTCTTAGGTGAGATGGGTATTATGTTGAGAGACCCCCGGGGATGTGGAGAATTGATTATGGATGCCGAAGGTTAACCGAAAGCTTGTGGAACATTAAAGACAATATTCTCGTTATAGTGGTATAAATTTTTATACCACTATGATTAGAATATACAAAATAACAGACAGGACCAATAATAAGATTTATATAGGTCAAACAAAAAGAGATATTTACAAAAGATTTGGTGATCACTTATCTAAAGTAAATAGTTCTAGGATTAATGATAGAAGATGCTCTTTATATATTGCAATGAGCAATCACGGTAGAGAAAATTTCTATGTAGAATTAATAGAAGAACTAGAGAGTGATACAAAACTAGGTGACGCTAGAGAAAAATATTGGATATCTTTTTACGACTCTACAAATCCAGATAAAGGATATAATATTGACGAAGGCGGTCATATTATATCAGAAGCTTGTAGAAAAGCTAAAATTGCTCTGCAAATTGGAAAACCAGTTTCAGAAAGGGTTGCTAAACTAAATCGAGAAAGAGGAATGAGACAAGCTAAACCTGTTTGTCAGTATTCCAAAGATGGCGTTCTATTAAATATTTTTCCTTCTATAGTCGAAGCAAGTAGGTCTACTAAATGTGATCGTAGAGCTATTCAAAGGCAATTAAAAGGAGAATCTAATATAGGCACAGCAAGATCTTTCAGTAATTTAAAATATATCTGGAAATATAAAGAGTAATTTATAGGTCTGTAAAACGCAGACCTTTTTTATTAACAGGTTTAAAATCTATATTTAATTAAAAATATATGGAAGCAACGTTAAGATTTATTAGAACTAACCCTTGGGTTGGTATTTCAAAGTTCAAAAATTGTGGTGATTATATTGGTCCGTATTGGACTAGATCAGGAAATAGATATACTGGTTTGACAGAAGAAGATGCTCGTAGACTTGAAAAAGCTATTGGTTATCCAGAAGGTCATTTAGCACCATATAGTCCATTCTGGGCTACTTATTCAGTTAAGTTAGGTAATAAGGATCTGTATATACATACAGAGAAACCAGAGGATGAATTAAAGTACTTATTCTTAAAAAATCATAAAAGAGTAGCATTTGGCACTAGTAATATTACACCAAGTACTGACTACTTGCTAAGTAATTCTCAAGCAGAAGCAGAAGAGAATAATAAGAAATTTAAAGTTAAACGTGAGGCTTATTCAGCGTTTACTAAGATGTCTCTTGAAGAAATGCGTAAATGTCTTAGACTTTATGGTATTAAGTCAGATTCAATTAGTAATGAGTTAGTTGAAAGTAAGCTGAACGAACTTATTGAAAATGATCCGCAGAGATATTTACTACTGTGGGTAAATAATAAGAATAAAGAAACTCAATACTTGATCGAAGCAGCTATTAGTAAAAATATTATTCGTAAGAATAAGAATATGTATTACTATGGTACTGATGTAATCGGTCGAAGTATGGATGAAGCTGTACTAATGCTTGATGATAAAAAGAATCAAGATATAAGACTAGCTATCATGCAAGAAATAGAATCTAAGTAATATGACAGTATTAGAAGCACATATAGCATTTAAGATTGAAGCAGATAAAAATGCCGTTAATATTGGTATATCTGGCTGTCCATCTTTCTTACCTGAGGAAATTGATTATTGGTTATACACAGCATATCTAAGTAAGATAGCTACTAAAGTTACTGGTAATAATACTCTTAGAATACCATTTGAAGGTAATATAAAAAGAGTAGCAGACTTAGAAGGTTTAGTAAAAACTGATAAAGGATTGTCTTTACTAAGTGAACCTATAAGTAATAGACTCACTATGAATAATTTCAAATCTAGTATTACTTATGGTGATGATACTCAAGATAAGCGTATGTACTTCTTAGAAGGAATTTTACATTTTGGTAGTAATAAAATAGCTACAGTAAAACTTATTGGTCACGAACAAGCTACTAGATTCTTAGAAACTTATAATAATAAACCTTGGATTGAAGAACCTGTAGCAATACTGGAGGATAATAAGTTAATAGTATTTATAGATAGGGATCTTATGGTAGGTCCCTATACTATAGATATTACTTATTTAGCATACCCAAGAAAGATTAATAATCAAGATATTACGTCTACTCTAGATGAAATTCCAGAGTATATGCAATATGAAGTAGTTAAACTAGCTGCTGACATGGCAATTGAGAATATTGAATCTCCAAGAACTCAAACACATCCACAGTACGTAGCACAATTATCAGAGTAATATGAGTAGTAAGGAAATGCAGATGGAATTCGAGAGACGAATTCAACTTATTAGCCCAGATCTTATTGTAGATGAGAAACCTAACTCTGATCTTATATTTTCAATACTAAATGAAGCTCAAGATAGGTATGTAATGATGAATTATGTTGGTGATGACCAAATGGAAACTGAAACTAACATACATACTAGAAATACAGACTCTATTAAAAGTTTATTAGTAGAAAAAGAGTTGACCGCAACAGGTACTACTCTTAACGGTTTCACAAGATATAGATTACCATACATGTCTACTGAAGAATATTTCTTATATGTACACTCCTTTAGTAAAGTAAAAGGTACATACAAACAATATAAAGATTTTGTTAGGGTAGACAATCAATTAGTTAAGTATAGGGATCTTGGTAAGTTTATTAAAACTGCATACAATACACCTATCATTAGGCAACCTGCTGTTGCATTAGTATCAGATCCTACTACTAAATATAATTATATAGAAGTAGCAGTAGATGCATATACTACATTAGGTAATGTTACATTGACTTACTACAGGAAGCCATTAAGATTTAATACTACCGATGGAGCTAGTAAATGTGAACTACCAGAATCAATTCATAGTGAAATTGTAGATTTAGCAGTTAATATGTTTATTACTGAAGGTAAATATAGATTACAAGTAAAACAACCAAATAATCAACAATAATGAGGTACATTGACTTACAAGAAGCATTTGAATTAGAAATAGCTCAGTTAGATAGTAATCTAACGAAACCTACTACTTCAGATATTGAATATTGGTTAACAGCTGGTTTAATTAAGTTTATTAAAACTAGATACTCTGGTATCAATTTTAAGCAAACTGGTTTTGAACAAGATCAAAAGAGAATTGATGATCTTCGTAGTTTGGTTACAAGAAAGTCTTATCAATTCACAACCTATCCAGAAGAGTATACAGTTACTCTACCAGAAGATTATATGACTACTTTAGGTGAAACAGCTGTAATATTTAGTTATGATCATTGTTGGCCTGTGGGCCCAAGTGGTCAACCAAGAACTAAAAACACAGATGTGTTAGAGGCTACTGTAGAAAATATTGATAGACAAAGACAAAATACTTTGTCAGAATATAGATTACATGGTAGATCTGCTAGACCATTAAGACTATATGAAGGTAATACTATTCATTTATATACAGATGGTAATTACCATATAAGAAATTATATTCTCACATACTTGAGAATACCCAACAAGATTAGCCTCACTGATGCTCCATTTGAGGAGTACAAGGATATGCCAGCATCAACTCATGATGAGATAGTAAAGTTAGCGGTTGAGTTGTATTTGGAGAATGAGGCTAATCCAAGATATCAATCGTATATTAACGAAGTAAATAGTATGGAGTAATATACGAAAAGTTTAGTTTAACGAGGAAATGCGAAAGCAAAGTAGAAGAACTAAAATAAGTTAAACTGAGCTCAATGTTTAACTATTAAATTTAAATAAAATGTTACAACACGTAAATAAAGTACTTATCGCTAAGACAGCTCCGGCTTCTTATACTACTGTAGATGCTTTAGTTGACGGTGATATCGCATTGTTCAATGAGAACAAAGTAATTGTTAAATCTGCATCTGAGGCAGAAGCTGCCACTGCACTTTACATTGGTGTTTGTGTTGGTAAAGAAGATGTATACGATCAAGAGGGTACAAAATCTACAAAGTCGGTTATTAACTATAGTATGCCGATTCAGAAAGGTTCTAAGCCGTCTATGGTATTCACTAAGTTTGTTGATAAAGCTGAAGATAAAGTAGTAATTACTGCAACTGATGTTACTCCTGAAGTAGGACATCGTTATGTATTGCGCATTGTTTACAATGACATTCATGAAGCTCCGGGTCAGTTTACTCATACTTATGAGGTAATTGCTAAAACTACTAATGCAACAGATTTGATTACTTCTTTCAAGAATAAAATCAATAACCATAAACAGGCCAGAGTAGTAGCTACTAGTTCTGCTGCAGTATTAACATTAACTGCAAAGGAAATTCCGTACAATCAGGGAATTACTTTAGATGCTGGTTATTGCCAAGTATCTATGGATGTTTTCATGTGGAAAACAATTCCTTCTGGTTTGTTAAGTAATGTAATGTATCCTATTTCTAATTTGACGATTGCTAAGACTCAGGGTACTCCGGGTCGTGGTAATGCTTATATCGTAAGAGATCGTGAGAATTGGAATCTTGGTTACGAAGGTATTCAGTACCGTGCTAATGCTATCTATCCGTATATTGCTCCTGAATTTAGATCAGATTTGAGTGCAGAATACGATACTCTTACTTTAGAGTGGGATAACTTGTATTTGAGCAATGATAATCAGTACATCAAAACTACTCCGCTATCTGCAGAGATTTATGTTAATAAAGATAAAATTTCTGGTTCTGCTTTTGAAACAGCATTAAAAGCATTTGTTGCTAAAGCCTAACTTTTAAACTTATTAACTCACAAGGGGGCTTGGGGTATTCCCCCATGCTCCCTTTTTTATTTTAAAAAAATATGGAAGAATCATTATATTTAGCGGAAGTAAAATTACTTACCAGATATTGTTATAATTGCCTTGATAATAAAATGAAAGAGCGTATTATGATGTTCTTATTTAAGAAGGAATTATATGACAATGCCACAAAGTTAGGTCTGACAGAGGATGCTGATATGTATTATAAAGAAATGTTAAACCTACTTGGTATGAGAACCTGTAATTGTACAATAAATTGTAATACTTGTAAAAACTGTAGTAATGGATCATGCACAATATGTAAATAAGGTAGGTAAACAGATTAATGATTCTACCAAAATGAATGTTGATATTGATAATACATCTATTACTAATATAGTACTTATTCCTCATTTAGAAGTTATATATAATCAACTTGAATCTGACTTAAAGAAAAATGATCCAGATTTTCCTTTTACTCAGGAAGATTTGATTAAGATTGGTGGGTACATTAACTGTTTAAAAAAACAAATAAATTTCTATGAAATACAAGACATTGATAATGATTGTATTCTTACAGAAATTGAAGAACATATAATCCAAGAGTAATATGAATAAAAAGATATCACAATTTGAACTAACAACTAAACTGCAAGAGCAAGACCTCATTACCCTTGTACAAGATGGTAGTAATAAGAATATTACTAGTGGAAGCTTTACTACATCACTATCAGGTACATTTGCTACTAATGAGAGAGTAGATGCTGTAGAAGAAGATGTTGAGATACTAGATACTAAAGTAAATGATAATTATAAAGATCTTAGTAATAAGATAGTAGAAGGAGATACTAGTGTAACTACTAATCTTAATAGTACTATCACTAGTTACTATGATGTATTGAATAATAAGATCATTACTTTAGATACTAAGCATGACACCGATATGTCAGAGATTGGTGGTACTATGCAAGAGTGGATAGATGATATTGACAATAGATCTACATTACAACAATTACAAGATGCACTTAGTAGACTTACTGTAGCTGAGAATACTATCACTGCTTTAGCAGAAGTAATTGCAAATGGTGGAGGTAGTGGTTCTACTCCAGGCTATCACACCCAAAGTACTGCTACAATATTTCCTTTATCTGGTTATTATAAAGCAAATGATGCATCTCCGTTGGCTACATCTGATACATTAAATCAAGCATTGTCTAAACTTGAAAATCAAGTAGAGGCGGTATCTAGTAGTTCTGGTTCTTTACCTGTAATCAAGTATGGAGAAAGTACACCTCCTGCAGATAACTTCTTATATACTTCTTTAAAGACTGCAGAAGATTATTTAAATAAGCATGGAGATACTGCGGATGGTAAAATAACAATGTTACAAGGTTTACAAGCAGGAAACACATTTCGTTCTGGTTGGGACGGTGTTGGAGCTAGTTTATATCCATTAGGGTCTAAATGGAATATGGAATTAGACAATCTGTTTGTTAGAGGTAATATGACAATAAATGAACTTACGGTAAATGAGATTAAAGCTGTAGGTGGTGACATTCTAGTTACTGTAGCAGATATGAAATGTATCGAAGTAGAAGAATTGGCAGATTCTTATAAATGTTACTTTGATGATCAAGAAGGTACTAAGTATAATCAATTTATAGTTAACGACTTAGCAATATGCCAAAAATTTGATGGTAAAAATGTTAAGAGATATTGGCGTAAAGTAAATGCTACTGGTAGTAATTATATCACGTTATCTAAAGACGTATGCGAGCCAGGTAGTGGTAAACCAGAAGCAGATGATGAAATATTACAATTAGGCCATATGTACGAATCTGATCCAGACTACAATTTACAAATGGATGAGAGACGTAATGCAATTTTTATTAGTGCTAAAGGTGATAATGCCCCTAGAATCTCTTACTATAAGAATATTGATACTTTTTCTCTAGCTGATGAGGATGGTGTGGTAAGAGAAAGAGTTGTAATTGGTGGTGATCAAACCAAATTTGTAGGTACAATTTATCAAACTTCTGACACAGGAATCGTTAGAGTACCTATATATAGAGGTAATTGGGTTTCTGGCAATACTTACTATTATTATGATCAAGTAAGTCATAAAGGTAGTTTGTGGATTTGTATGGACCCTAATGGCACTAAAGATGAACCAAATGAGAATGATGATCAATGGCAAAAGCAAGTTTCAAAAGGTGAAGATGGTAAGTCAGGAGACGATAAAGCTAAATGGGTAGAAATTGTAGGCGATCGGTTATTTTTATTTGATACTCCCGATTTCTCAGGAACTCCTACTCCAAGAACTATTCATTTAACTGCAAATGTATATGGGATGGAAAATCCTACATACGAATGGAAGATGCTTAATGCAGAAGGAACCAAATTGTCTGCACAAAGTTCTATAGACTTTCCATATACAGCAATGCCGACAGATTCCCGTACATTAAGCATTCGTTGTACTGTTACAAATTCTGATGGTACTACTTACTATGATGATACCCAATTAGCTAAATTATCAAATGGTGCAGAAGGTCTCGATGCATATTATATTGACTTAAGCAATGGTACGGTTGCAGTACCATTCGATGCAGATGGGGTTACACCATTAGTAGATTTGTCTACTATTACTACAGATGTTTACGCGTATCATGGTATTAATCCAATTGCTATTAAAAGTATAACATATTCTACTACTTCTGGTGGAGCTACTGTAAGTATAACTGGTTCTAAAGTAACCCTTACTTCAATAAGTCAGAAACAGGCTAGTATAGATTTAAATGTAACATTAGAAGATGGAGTATCTATAGTTAAGACATGGTACGTTAATAAAGTAGCTAATGGTGAAAATGGTTTTAATGGAGAAGATGCAGCATATGTATATATGTCTGGAGAACAATTCTTCCACTATAAAACAGGTAAAACTGTTCCAGAAAACACCACAATCACTCTTACTGCAGATTCATTTAATATAATTAATCCATCTTATAAATGGTATTGGGCGATAGCTGGTACATATGATTGGCAATTGTTAGCTAATGAAACAAATAGTACATTAGTAGTTAGTTACAATGGTATCTATTTCACTAGTACAAAAAAAGATGAAATTAGTTTTAAATGTGTGGTATCAGGAGCAGGAGCAGAATTTTCAGATTTCATGACTATTAATAATGTTCGTGATGGTGAAAATGTATATAGAGGTATCCTTACAAATGAAAACACTGGTGTACCAGCAGATTCAGGTGGAGTAGTAACAGATTATTCTACTGCTACTACTACAGCTAGATTGAAGTATGGTTCTCAAGATATTACTGATTTTAAACTTACTACTTCTTTACAAACTGGTACTGGTAGTGTAACTTATACCCAAAGTACACAAACAATCAAGTGTACATCATTGACTTCTGATTCTGCCATGTGGAGGATAGATTTTATATCACCAGCAAGTAGTAATAAGGTAGTAGATAGTGTTGATTTTGTTGTCACTAAATCTAAAGCAGGAGTAAACGGTGATGTAGGCAATAGTCCTATACAAATATTCTGTAATACTTCGAGTGCTAGTAATAAACCTAGTAGACCTACATTTACATATAGACCCTCTTCTGGTGGTGCAACTTCTGGAGGATATATATGGTATCCAGATCCAAAATACAGTTCATCTCAAACTACTTGGATTAGTTCAGGTAATTATGATCCAAATGCTGGAAAAATGGCTTATGATGAAAGTATAGGTGGATACTGGACTGATCCATTACCACATTCTGGTAAAGATGGTGAAAAGGGTGATAAAGGAGATAAAGGGGATAAAGGAAATACTGGAGCACCTGGTTCAGATGGATGGAATGGTCCATCTTTAAGTTATCGTGGAGAATACAGTTCTAGTAAGTATTATGCATGGACAGTTAACCCTGATGTAAGAGATGTCGTTAAATATGGTAGTGTCTATTATATGGTTGCTAATGGAAGAAGAGGTTTATCATCTTTTAAGAATGTAACCCCAGGAAGTAACACATCATATTGGTCTTCATTTGGAGCATCTTTTGAATCTGTAGCTACTGGGCTATTGTTTGCTGAAAAAGCTACTATTGCTGGTATGGATTTTTATAACAATTGTATTGCAGCTAGTAGTGGTAGATTTTTCTTAGATGGTAGATATGAATCTGATATAAACAATGGCTGGCCAATTATGTCATTTGGTAACAATGCCGTAACAAATGGAAAACCAAGTTCTACAGCAGCATTAAAGATATTTGGTGGTGGTACACTAACAGTAGGAGATGGTACAGCATCTTCAAATGCTGGTATTACTGGCACTGGTACTGGATCTGATCAAGTTAGATTCTGGGCAGGTAAACCGTTTGATGATGGTACCTCGCAAGGAAATAGATTCTGGGCTCCTTTTAGAGTATACCAAGATGGCAGACTTGTTGCGAACAGTGCAACCATAGCAGGTAGTATTTCTGCATCCTCCGCTAACTTTACAGGAAACGTATCAGTAGGTTCATTAAGTGGCTGGAATATCCCAGGTGTTAAAACTATTTGTCATTATGGTAGTAATTTAAGAGGAACAATTTATTCTCAAGGAGGATGTCAAGTTAGTTCTATAAACAGAAGTGGTACTGGAGAATATATAGTATATCACAATATTGGTCATACAAATTATGTAGTTTTATGGCAAGGGCAAGCACGAAATAATTCTCCTTATTCAGATTCTGCTGGATTTAGAGGAACTGTGGGAGTAACTTCTACATCTTCTAGTTCATTTAAAATGGTTTGTGTGGATACAGATAATAGTAGACATGACGTTGGTGATCATGATGATGCAATAGATTTAGTAATTATCGGTTATGCTCAATAATATGGAAGAAAAGATATATTTACTTTGTTCAGGTGGAATGATAGAAGCTCCAGAGGATTGGTACAAAGGATTAAAAGAAAGTGAATTTGTAGATTCTTACGAAGGATTACTTCAAGGAGGTTACATGCATCCGTCTAGTGAACAAATAGAATTTAATTTAGCCAATCCTAATCTAGATTTATATAATGCTTTTTATATGATTCCTAGAGATACAGCTGTAGTTAATGAAGAAATAAGAAAGCGTAGAGAGAATTTATATAATACTAGTACAGATAGATTGTATATGGCTTATGTAAAGTACAGAGAATTTGGAGAGGAAGAGAAAGCCGCAGCAGCATATCAAGAATGGAGAGAAGCAGTAGAAAAAATAAAACAAGATAATCCATACTCATTATAATATGATTAAGAATAATGTATATTATGAATGGTTCGCAAGTATAACCGTACCCAATCCAGATCAGGTTGGGTACTGGGTTGACTTGGGAGCAGATTCAAAAGGTAGAATAATTAAAGTTTACAATCGTGATATAGAAAAATGGGTTGTACTCTTTGATGTAAGCAAAGATGACTATGTACCACCTTTTATTGGTTCCAATGGTAACTGGTGGGTAGACAATAGAGATACTGGGGTAAAAGCTACTGCAGAAACTCCGTACATAGGTGAGAATGATCATTGGTTTACTTATGATCCTATCAACAAAGTATATGTAGATACAGGTATAGAAGCTCGTGGTCTTAGTGCTTATGATATTGCAGTTAAATTAGGTTTTGAAGGTAGTGAACAAGATTGGATTGATAGCTTGAGTAAAGCATCTGAAGATGCTGCTGTTGCTGCACTAGACGCAGCTAATAAAGCAAATGAAGCTGCAGATAAGGCTAATCAAGCTGTAGTTGAAATTGAAGGTATAGTTGACGATGCTATAGCTGCTACTGATAAAGCTGAAGAGATTGCTAGTAATCCACCTAAGATCGTAGATAACGATTGGTGGATCTATGACTATGAAACTAAACAATATGTAAATACTGGTATAGCTGCTATTGGTGATGCTTTTACTTATAAGAAGGAATATCCTTCAGTTGAAGCAATGGAAGCTGATTGGGGTACTGCAGATGTAAAGTTAGGTGAGTATGTACTTATTAATACTAATGATGTAGAAGATCCTGATGATGCTAAGGTTTACTTAAAGACTCAAGAAGGTTGGAAGTTCATTGTTGACTTATCTGGTATGCAGGGTATTCAAGGTTGGTCAGCATATGAAATTGCAGTAAAACATGGTTTTGTAGGTACTGAAGAAGAGTGGGTTCAATCATTAAAACAACCTGCGTTAGATGCAGCAGCAGAAGCATTAGAAGCTAAAGCTCAAGTAGAAGCTACTGAAAAAGCTGTTAAAGAAGCAGAAGCATTACGTGTTACTGCGGAACAAGGTAGAGTCAATGCTGAAAATACCAGAGTAAGCAATGAGACTACACGTATCTCTAATGAAGACAGTAGGAAAGCAGAAGAGTCTAAAAGGGTAACTGCTGAGAATGAGCGTATTGCTGCAGAGAACTCTAGAAAGTCTGAAGAGGATATTCGTAAAACTAATGAAGCTAATCGTATATCTGCTGAAAGTTCTAGAGCTAGTGCAGAAACATTAAGAGCATCTGCTGAAGTTGAACGCAATACAAATGAACAGAAAAGAATTGAGGAAGAAACAAAGAGAATCAGTTCTGAAGAGGGAAGAGTTGCAGCTGAAACTAAACGTGTAGATAACGAAGATGCTAGAATAGCAGCTGAAACAGCTCGTGATACAGCAGAACAGGAAAGAGTGTCAAATGAAGCCACTAGACAGGCAAATGAGACGATTAGAGAGACTCAAGAGGCTGCAAGGGAAAAGAATACAGCTGATGCTATAACTGCCGTAAATGAGGCTAAAACAGCTGCACAACAGGCTACTACAAATGCTACTACTGCTGCTAACAATGCCAACACTCAAGCAGCAAGGGCCAAAGAATATGCAGACAATCCACCCAAAGTAGGAGAGGATGGATATTGGTATCTTTGGGATGAAGTCAATGATGTGTATGTAAACACAGGTTGGCCATCTTCAGGTATTCTCTTGAAAGGTAGTCTTAATAGTCCAGAAGATTTAAATGACATTGTAGACCCACAGCTTAGTGATTCTTATATTGTTGGTACAGACTTATACTTTTGGAATGGTACAGAATGGGTTAACATGGGTAGATTCCAAGGACCTCAAGGAGAACCCGGTAAAGATGCTGAACTTAGTAAAGCAGCTATCGAAGCTGTATTAGTAGGTGAAGTAACTACTCATACTCACGATACTAGGTACTATACTAAGGATCAAACTGATGCTAATATTAAAGTAGTTTCCGACGACTTAGCAAACAATTACTACAATAAATCTCAAGTAGATAGTAAATTTACTTCGGTTTATATCTTCAAAGGTTCTGTAGACAGTATAGAAGATTTACCTGCTGAGGGAAATGTTATTGGTGATGTATGGAATGTTCGTAAGTCTGATACTAACTATGCATGGACAAGTGAAGGTTGGGATGCACTAGGAGGTACTGCTGAATTGGCATCTGCTACTGCAAATGGTCTAATGTCTAAAGAGGATTTCAGTAAGTTATTAAATATTGAAGCAGGCGCTCAAGTAAACAAGATAGAATCTATTACTAAAAGAGTACTGTTAAATGTAGTCAATAAGAATGTAACTATTCCTGAGGATATCAAAATCTCTGAAACAGAACCAACTGAGGAAGAGATTATGTGGTTAGACCCAACTGAGAACTATGACTTTACTTTTGATGGTTACAGTCAAGCACAAGCAGATGAACTATTTGTAAAGAAGGAGGCTGGTAAAGGACTTAGTACTAATGACTATACTAATGCAGATAAAACTAAAGTAACTAATTTAACTGATTACGTTACTGGTGGTACAGGTGCGGTTAGTGATGCTAATGCAGCTACTATTACTTTATCTAAAAAGAATCCAGTGAATGGTTCTGCAAGTACTGATACAGTGGTAATCAACAAAGCCACTACTACTACTGCAGGTGTAATGTCTGCTGCTGATAAGACTAAGCTTGATGGGTTGAGTAATTACGATGATTCTACAATTACTCAGGACATTACCAACCTAAAAGCAAATAAACTTGAAACAGTTGAAGTAACTGGTACAGGTAATGTAATTACTACAGCTACTAAGAATGGTACTAAAATTGCATTTGCTAAAGGTATTACTGCAATGACTCAAGATGCTAGCGATGCCAGATATGTCAAAAAGGCAGGAGATACCATGACAGGTGCTCTTAATATAAGAGCTGCTGGATACAATACCGAAGTTTCTTTAGATGGATTAAAATTAGAGACTTCTAAAACCAGTGCTAATGCAAAAGGTTTATTTTTTAGAAACTTTGATAAAACTGGTTATATTGGTGGAATTGGAATGTTTTCTACTGGAAATGGATCTATATATAGAGCTTATAATGCTTATGTAGGATGGGATAATAATCCTTGGGATAGTGCGAATAATCTTACTGTATCTAAAGATGCATTTACTTATAAGAATAATAAAGTATGGCATGCTGGTAATGATGGTTCAGGTAGTGGTTTGGATGCTGATTTGCTAGATGGTTATCATGCTGGATATAAAAATGGTGATCTTGCATTATATATTAATCTTCCAAAAATAACTGATTTAATAAGTCAGGGTTTATTAAGATCAGATTATGAGACAGTTGGCTATCCGACAGAGGATTTTTTGATTGCATTATGTAAATGGGCAATAAACAATTATATTGGTGAAACTTCCCATGTATTGCTACAAGGAGAGATTACTCCTGCTGTCTCGGGGTGGTGTGTTTTGAATCTTTATGCTAATGATGGAAAAGATAACGCAACAGGATTACCAAAATATTGTTCAGGTCAAGTAAACTTAATTAATAAAAGCTCCATATTATTTGGTTCTTATAATGGAACCTGGTATTATAAAACATTAGTAGATACTTCTAATCTAGAAGATACTCTAGCATACTGGTATGAAAACAATGAGAATGCTTCATCCACAACGTGTTTGACAGGTGGTAATAGAAATGTAATTGAATCATTAAGAAGTAAGTTTAAGAGATGTATTGCTAAACCATATGGTGATGATGCTGCATTGATTAGTTATTGTAGTGAATCTCATTCTAAGAAATGGCCAGATGGTACAGATATCGTTTATACTGGAACTAAACAAGAAAATATGATGGTTCATTTTCCTAAATACTATCATAAAACTATTGAAAGAAGTCCTGGTATATGGAGAACTTACATATCTGAAATACAAATAGATAATGATTATATAGAGGAACCCGAAAGATTAATAGGGGTATATGAGGCATATAAGTATCCGTCTTATGACTGGTTATGTAGTGACGGTGGAATAGAATCTACACATTCACAAACAATCGCTACATTTGTTTCACAAGCAAAAGTTAATGGTTCTAATTGGGGTATTGTAGATTATAGATCTCATGCAACTATTGCTAGAATGTTCTGTGCTTATTACAAGACTACTAATATTAGTACTTCTAATTCAGCAATACCTTGTTCTGGTGGTACTAAGAGATACAACTATGGTAAAACAGGTGGAACAATAAGTTTAGGTAATAAAGATGGTAAAATAGCGGTATTAGAAGATACAGGATATTACTCAACTAACTTCTTAGGACTTGAAGACTGCTATTACAGTAAGTGGGAGTTTGTACAAGGAATAAACATTTTAAAAGGTAAATACGTTGTATATGACGGAGGTTCATTCCCAGATAAGGATGTAGCAGAACTAGAAGCTGCTGGTGCTACTAATATCAGAGTTGTAGGATATGAACCTAATCCAGCTGCAACTGCTGGATATGATGGATGGACCAAAGCCATAGCTCAAGGTAAATATGGTGATGTACTTCCTACAGCACATGGTGGATCTGAAACCACTTACTATTCTGACTATAGTTGGTTTAATCCAACAGGAAATAGAATCTTTCTACGGTCGGGTTCTTCGGGTGATGGTTCTCCATGCGGGGTCTTCGTGGCTTCTGCTGCCGATGGCTCCTCGCGTTCGTGGGCGTCTGTCGGTGCAAGATTAGCCTTTTATGGTAAGATCGTTGTAGTTGATTCAGATACATTTAAGAAAATGCAGGCATAGTCCTGAGTAATATAGATAATTAAATATTAATAACAAGGGCGGGATCTAAAAGAATTACTATGAGATGACTTTATAGTAAGACTGCTGTCACATTATTTCATACTTGAAAAAACAGTCAGGTAATTCAGATAATGGTTCTCAATGCAGAGTCTTCATAGCTAATGCTAATAATGCATCCTCGAATTCATAGACGAATATCAGTGAAATTTTGGAACTAACAGATACTTTCATATACTTTCAAAAATGTTTGTTGAACTTAGATCAGCCTTACCTCTAGGTAAAAGATAACAGGTGCTTTGAAGAGACCCTAGTAGTATTGTGCGAACGGGTCTTACCACCAAAATAGCTTATGAAAAGAATAGGCAATTTATTTAACAGGATAATATCATATGAAAATCTGGTCCGGGCTGAAAAGAAGGCTAGGCTAGGTAAAACTAAAAGATACGGCGTTAAGAAATTTGACAGGAATCCATATGAAAATCTGGTCCGGTTACAAAAGGCATTAATAGAAGATACTTATCGTACTTCGGAATACTGCGTATATACAATCATCGCCGATCGTGGTAACAAAGAAAGAGAAATATACAGGCTACCGTATTATCCAGACAGAATAGTCCATCATGCTATAATGAATGTTATAGAACCTTACCTTGTTAGTAGATTTACTGCGGATACCTTCAACTGTTTAAAAGGGAGAGGTATTCATTATGGAGTAAAGAGATTAAAAAGAGATTTAAAAGCTGATAAAGAAGGCACAAAATATTGTTTAAAATTAGATATTAAAAAGTTCTTTCCTTCTATAGATCAAGATGTGTTATACTCACAATTTGAAAAGATATTTAAGGATAAGAAACTGTTAAGACTATTACATCATGTAGTTTATTCTACACCAAAAGGTTTACCAATTGGAAATTACATATCTCAATTTGCAGCAAATTTGAATTTGACTTGGTTCGATAGGTGGATTAAACAAGTATTAAAAATAAAATATTATTACAGGTATTGTGATGATATTGTTATATTACACCCAGATAAAGATTACTTAAGATATTGCTTACAAGAGATTGAAAAATATCTAGCCGATAACTTGAAATTAAAAGTAAAACGTAATTGGCAGATATTTCCTGTAGAAGTAAGAGGTATAGATTTTATTGGTTATGTATTTTATCACGGTCATACTTTACTCAGGAAAGATATCAAAAAGAAGTTTATTCATAAATTAAGTTATAAAAGTAATAATAAGAGGCTAGCATCACTAGCAGCTTATTGGGGATGGTGTAAATATGGAAACTGTCATAATTTATGGTATCGCTTTACGAGATCTTATAATTTTAAAGATTATAGACAAAAATTATTAAGTGATGATGGAATTAAAGAAAGTACAGGGTGATAATATACCTGAAGTAATAGAATACCTAGGAATGAATGAATGGGCAGTTAGATGGGATATTGAAGAAGTTAATTCAGAAGATATACATGGCTATGCCTATTATGAATTAAAATTCAATGAAGAACCAACCTACGATTCGTTCGTAAGTAAAATCATTAGAACAAAGTATAGTGCAGATGAGGAAGCAGCATTAAAATCTAATATGGTTGAACAGTTATTAAATGGTAGTCAACCAATAACTAGGTTTGATGAATGGCAGAATTTCCAAGTACTTAGGACTAATGCTAAAACAATTGGCAAACAAATATTTAATATCTAATTATGGTAATCAAAGTAAAATACAATGGGGAATGGGTTAAGATACCATACTTAAGTGATGTACATGGTGAAGAACTCGTAACAGAAGCTCCAAAAGATGACAAACAATATGCTAGACAAAATGGTGTTTGGACTGTAGTAAATATACCAGAAGTTGACTTTACTGATATCTATACAGCATTAGATACAAAAGTAGATAAAGTTGAAGGCAAAGGACTGAGCACAGAGGATTATCTTACTCTAGATAAAACTAAAGTTAACAATCTTAATGAAGTATTAGAAAATGCAGTATTAAATACTACAGCTACAGGATCTACTATTACTCTAGATAAAAGGAACTTAGTAACAGGTACATTAGATAATGTGGAATTAAGCATACCTGTTTCAACTACAGATTTAGCTGGTTTAATGCTACCAGCTGATAAAATTAAATTAAACGGTATTGCTGCAAATGCAGAAGTTAATGTTAATGCGGATTGGAATGCTGTAGAAGGAGATGCACAGATATTAAATAAACCAACATTAGCTACAGTTGCTACATCTGGTAGTTACAATGATCTTACTAATAAACCCACCATACCCACTGTGGATGTTAACAAAAAATATGTAGATGATAAATTAGCTACTAAAGCTGATTTAGCGGATTATACGGTATTTGACATCTTCATGAAAGTGGCAAACGGCGATACTCCATCTATATCTCAAGAAGACTATAATACATTACTAGAGAAGCTTCCAAACGGTTTTGTTAATACACTCCCAATTAGAGATAATGGTGTGTATATATCGAGTCTTTTTGGCGGATATAACACCAATGGTGATAATTCTATTTGGTTTTATGCGCAACAAACTATGGGGGTTAATCATTGTTCTATACAAATGTGGATACGTCAGAATTTAGATGTGGAAACTCAGGTTAATAATAATTATTTAACTCCGGTAACTGATGGAATTTCTATACAGGCAAGTGTTACAGATAATTCTACTGATCCTAATGTTAAGGAAGTAATAATACATACTACAGGTGACGGATCAAAATCTTTAATGAATGATGGCAAGTATAGAAAGCTGCCCGTGTACGGGAGGAACCTGTTGCTGGGATCGGGGAAGGAGGTGAGTAATTCCAAGTATGAGATGGCTAATTATTGGCTAATTGAACCGATATCTAAAGGAACACAAGTAACATTGACTATTTTTGGAGAATTAGGTGATGATAAGGAAATGTTCACTATATATAACTCTACTGGTGCAGTAGGTTCTATGGCTCAGTTCAGTAAGACTGACTTTGTAAACGGGAAGGCCAGTAAGACTTTTAAATGGATTACTAATATCGGAGATGCAGTAGCTGATAATACACATATGGTTGTATTTAGTTCTCCTAAAACGGGCACATCAATTTCCACCATCCATAAGATTAAACTTGAATATGGTGACATCTCGACCGAGTGGTCTCCAGCTTGGGAAGATATACCAGATCTAGAAGAAAGATATGCATATGGTGTTGAGTGGGATACTGCATCATCTAGTCCTGATGGAGTTAGAGTAGGTAATATGCAATTGCATAGGGAGTTACCTATCCAGAGTAAGATGAAAGGAGCCGTTTTGGATAATAAAGGTGGGATAAATAAATATCTTGGAACCAGTTGGAGCGATTCAGACGTTCAACTAGCTTCCGGTGAACCTGAAAATTTTTCAATAATGACAATGATACCTAGACATTGGTATAAATTTTACTTCAATGGTACCAAGTTTAGATGCATGATATCTGCAATCCCATTACCAGGATATAAATACGTGGATGATTTTTTTATAAGTTCATATGAGGCTACAATATACAGAAGCAAAGATCTTCTTATGTCTCGTCTGGGTGTTGATTCAACTTATAATGAATATCGTGGTGGTGACAACACCGCCGAATGGGACGGCACCTACCGTTCCTTGCTAGGCCGTCCCGTCACCAACCTCACCCGAGACCAATTCCGGCAAGCCGCTAGGAAACGTGGAAGTGGTTGGGAAATGTATACATATGGAGCACATAAAACCTTATTCTGGTTATTTGCAGTAGAATATGCTACATTAAATAGTCAAAAACCGTTTAATGCTCAAAAGGACGCTAACGGTTTCTCCCAAGGTGGCCTAGGTCTGGGACCAACACAAATGACAGATTGGACTAACTTCAATAACACAAATCCGCTTATTCCATGCGGCTATACCAACGAGTTTGGGAACGGCTCGGGAGAGAAGGCATATGTGGTGAAAAACGCTTCCGGCGGTACTCACGCCACGTTGATGGCTAACAGGTATCGTGGTATAGAGAATCCATTTGGTCATATCTGGAAATACACCGACGGGGCAAATATACAGGTCACCACTGGCGATGCGGGATTATCCGTATTATGGACTACCGATGACCCGTCGAATTTCAGCGACACCTCTTACATCGGCTATGACAAGAAGGGCAATATCTGCCGTACAAACGGTTATGTCAAGAGGGTGTTGCTTGGAGAAGATGGTGGTATAGTGACCACGGAGATTGGCGGTAGCTCCTCTACCTACTGGTGCGACTACTACTACACCTATACATCGATTAACCGCATGCTGATGGTGAGGGTTGGCGGTGATGCGGACCGTGCATTGGATGCGGGCCTCACTTGTGTGGCTGCGAATCTTGCGCCTTCCGATGGGTCTCGTAATAGCAGTTCACGCCTTTGCTTTTTCCCAAAATATAAATCAACTGAAATAACTACAACTACAGAATAATATGAATAGAATATATAGTGATAAAATACCCAGTACAATAGAAAGAGATAGTAATGGTTACTATTTATATAGATGGGATATACAAACGGAACAAAGAGATGAACATATTGGTTATTCTTATTATGAAGTGATTGTATGGCCTACATTAACTGCTAATAAGATATTAGAAACATGTATTAATGAACTATGGGGTACAGATGTTGAAGCAAAAAAATTGAATGACTACAATGCTGCCTTATTGGGAATATTAGATGAAAGTTATATAGACATATATAAAGATTTCCTACAAAAGAGAAAGCAATTAAAAGAGCAAGTAGATTCAGATTTTGTTACTTATGAACAAATACAAGAGGAATTAAATAGTGGACAAATAACCGCTATTACTTAGGGTAGTGTCAATTTATATAGAAGAACTTTTGATGACTAAAGACGTTATAGCATCAATTCTCATATCAAAAAATACCAAACGCTAACTGAAGTAAAATTTAGTTAGCGTTTTTGTTTTCCTTTCATATCAATCTATTATGTTAAATAAAATTCATCAATATTTTTTATTGTCCCAAGGAGTATCTAGTATGAACTACTTTAAAGAACTATTTAACGATGGTCCAGCCAAATTTATTTCCTGCTTATTAACAGGAGCATTTAGTTGGGTGGCAGGTAGTTTTACGCCCTTATGGACAGTTCTATTTATCCTACTGCTAATCATATTAGTAGATGCTTATTTAGGGAGTAAGATAGCATTTAAGAATCAAAAAAAGTTTGAATCAAGAAGACTATGGAAAACCTTACGCAAATTTGGTTGGTGCGGTGCTATTATATGGTTTGCAAATCAAATAGATGTTAGTATATTAGTATCTATAGATGCTCATCTAGTAGAATTCTTTGCAGGACTTATTGCTGGAGTAGAACTATGGTCTGTTATAGAAAACTTGGCTACATTATATCCAGATGGACCTTGGAAACTTCTAAATAAGTTCATACGTAAAAAAGGCGAAAAGTATCTTGATATTACTATAGATAGAGAAGATTTGCCTAAGATAAGAAAATTGGTTAAAAAGATTAAATAGTGAATTTTATACATTACATAAAATTAGGTGCTATACTATTGATAGCAGTTTTAGGTTTTGATAATTACAGATTAAATAAAAAGGTAGATAATCTAGATAATGCGTTAGCTAGAACTTCTGTGAATTTACATTACTACGAGAAGGCTCTCTCAGGAATGGAAGAACAAAACAAAGTATTACAATTAACTGTAGATGACTTCAAGAATTCTGAAGATAGTTTAGTACAAGAACTAAGAAAACAATCTAAAGAACTTAAAATAAAGGATAAGAAATTAAAAGAAGTCGCATCAGTAGAAACTATTATTTCTGATACAATAACTCAAGAGATTCCAGTGGATAGGAATTTTACAGTAGAGTTAAAGCCAAATCAATTGACAACTATCAAAATAGAAAGAATAGACAGCATGATCACACATGTGCTGGATATAAAGAATCGTCAAGATCTATTTATATATGAAGAGAAAGTATGGCGTAAAAAAGGTTTCTTTAGACGCTTATTTACTTTAAATTTTAAGAAGGATATAATTCCTCATTATCAAATAGTTAATTCAAACCCTTTAATACAAGTAACAGATACAAGGGTTATCAAAATATCAAAATAATTGCAAAATATTTCAATTTAGTATTAATCAATAAATAAATTGAAACTATGCATTTGAACAAAATATTAGAACAAATCAAACGCCATCAATCTCCATCAGAGGCTATAGATAAATTATCTACTGCTTTAGAGAAGCATGAGGGTAGCTTACTGGAGAAAGGTTTCACTATTTTGAAGTCAGAATTGGCTGCAAATATGTATGAAGCTATTAATGGCCCTCACTTTGATGAGGAACATGCTCGCTATGCTGTAGAGGGTATGGAGAATGAGGATGGTACAAAAGGTCCTCATTGGACGGTTGAAGAGACAACGTCCGTTGCCAATCAAATGGGCATAAATTTAAAATCTGAAAAACATAACAAATGGGATTGGTATGTTGCCATGAATATGATCTATTCAGATTATTACAAAGCAGTCGTTGCTATGACTGGCAGCGCAAATACCAAACACTTCGCAGAATTGGCAAAAGCTTGGCTATGTGACAAAGACATTGACGAAGGCAAGATGTGGCACTATTATGTTTATCTAATGTGTGACGATGATGAAAACGATTATAAAGCATATGAACGTATGCACGGTAATCGTAATAGTTATTACAGTCCAGAGTATGAACATCGTATGGGTAGAGAAAAAGGATATGACTATGAGGCTAGAAGCTATCAATATCCTTACTCTAGATATGATAGAGAAGAATTAGATCGTGATAGTAAACGTTACAGAGAAGATGATCGTGAACGTATGGAGCGTGAAAGAGAAATGCGTGATCGTGGCTTGCGTAATACAAGAGAGACTCGTAACACATCTGTTAGATATTTCTAATTATCAAAAGTAAATTTAAATCAATTAAAATAAAATTAAAGTTATGTTAGAAAACGAAAGAATTATTGTACAAGACCGTGGTGGTATTGATGCTGGTATCGCTGCGTTAATGCAGAATGCTAATAAAGGTTTTGACCCTGCTGCTTTGATGGCCATGATGAATAATGGTAATGGTATGTTTGGTGGCAATGGTGGTTGGTGGTGGATCTTCATCATCGTGCTCTTCTGGATGTGGGGCGGATGGGGTGGAAACGGCTTCGGTCGTGGAAACCAAGCAGAAACAAACTCTGATTTTGCAAGACTAGCCGCTATGGGTAACCAGAATAACAACACAGACCTATTGATGCAGGCCATCAATGGTAATAAAGATGCAATCAATACATTATCTACTAACCTGAACTGTGATGTTAAGTCAATTGACAACGCTTTGTGCTCTATCCAGAATGCAATTGGTAAAGTTGGTGGTGAGGTAGGTTTCTCTGCAGAAAGAGTAATTAATGCAGTTAACGCAGGTGACTGCAATGTTATCAAAGCTATTAGTGACTGTTGCTGCACAACTCAACGTTCAATTGATTCAGTTAATTTGAATCTGACTCAGATGAATGCTGATAACAGATTGTCTATCTGTCAGCAAACTAATACTTTGCAGAACGCTATTACTTCAGGTTTCAATACCTTGTCTAGTGAAAATGCTACAAGATTCAACATTCTTGGTGCTAAGATAGACGCTCAGACTCAGATTATCAATGATAAGTTCTGTCAATTAGAGATGAGAGAAATGCAGAATAAGATCGACACATTACGTGACGAGAAGAACGCATTGCAATCTTCTGCATTACTACAACAACAGACTTCTAATATCGTTAGTCAAATTAGACCTTGCCCGGTTCCTGCTTACTTAACATGTAATCCTTATGGATGTAATGGTGGGTTGAATGGATACGGTTATGGTTATCCTTATGGATACGGCGATAGCTGTTGTGCTTAATAAGAAAGGAGGCAATTATGTATCCTTTCATATTTAATCCATTTGGTAGAAATAACACCGTAAATATTTTAGATCTAGTAATACCTAAAGTAAAAACTATAGCAATAGGTGAATCCACTGAAAATGTAGTATTAGGTATCTGCCCTAAAGTATGGTGTAGATTACCCAAAGAAGGTGTAATTGTTTTGGAGGTACGCCACACGGCAGAAGCATCGGGAGCTAGTCTACCTGTGTTTATTTCAGTTTCTGGTTCTGTAAGTACTGCTTCTAATACTCACAATATACCTTTAGTAAATGCTTCAAGTGCACCAATTACTGGTTCACAAGTTAGTGCTGGGAACAGATACATTGCATATTTTAACAAATGTGACAATGTAATACAGTTAATGGGTTATACTCCTGCTGCTCCTACACCAGCTGCTTAATATATTAATCAAGATATATGGGCAGCTATGAGAGTTGCCCATATTCTTTAAATTTATAAAGATATGACATTCTCTCAGTTAACGTCGGGTACAAGAATACACGTACTCGAGATAACAGGTACTTTTAAAAAAAGCACAATGTACAGTTTAGGAACGGTAGTCAGTGTATCAAAACCCTATGACGAACCAGTGCCACCGACACAATTTCCGATGCCTATGCAAAACAGGCGTAAGCTCGTGGATTTAGTGATTTCGTGTGATGGTGAACAAAGAAAACTGTCAGTATCTGAAGATAAAACAATGATGACCGATTCAAGCATTGGTCTTACTATAGCCACAGAAAAATCACAAATTGTTAACATGGTTAGACAGTCTCTTGATGATTGTAGAATCAAAAAAGAGAGCCTGAGTAAGATTGATGAGGAGATGAGGAGATGTGAAGACATCTTAAAAATACTTAATGTAAATTCGGACATAACAACCAATGTGACAAAAGATTTCAAAGAACTTGATGAATTGAGAGCTGAAGTGAAAGAGCTTAAACAACTTTTACAAAATATTTCTACTGTTCGTCCGGAAGAAAATAATATAGATCCTCCTACTGAGGAAAAAGAAAATGAAATCTAAAACACAAAGGTTGGCTATTTAGTCAACCTTTTTTATTTTAAAACAATATGAGTACACTTTATAATAATAAATACGACATTCTAGCTAGTACAATTCAACCCAATCCTGCATCTGTTAAATATTGGGCAGATTTATCATCTAATGCAAATGGTGGAGATCTAAAGTATTTTAATGGTACTAAATGGGTTCTAGTTAATAATAAAGCTACTGAAGATATTTCTCAGATAAAACAGCAGATAGCGGATTTAGAACAAAACAAAGAAGATAAAGTTGAAGGTAAAGGACTATCTACTGAAGATTATACTACACAAGAGAAAAATAAACTTGCTAGTCTTCAGAACTATAATGATAGTGAAGTAAGAGAATTGATTTCAGCGTTGAACCTTAGATTAACCACTCTAAGTGAGGATCTTGAAAGTTTAGAAGCTAGAGTTGCTGCATTAGAAACACCTGCTGCATAATGGAATTAACATTAAATAGAATCTTTCTTGGTAGCTCTGCAACTATTGGAGAGCTACTAGTCAATGATAAACATTTGTGTGATACCCTCGAAGATAGAGTAAGACCAGAAGGAGAAAAGGTTTATGGTAAAACTGCAATACCTGAAGGTACTTATGAAGTTAAATTAACACATTCTCCAAGATTTAAGAAAATATTACCAGAAATCCTTAATGTCCCTAACTTTAGCGGTATTAGAATTCATACAGGTAATAGTTCTAAAGACACAGAAGGATGTATACTTGTAGGTACTTGGGATGGTGAGAAAGAAGATTGGGTAGGTAATTCTAGAATAGCATTCGATGAACTAATGGCTTTACTTGAGGGAGCTACAAATAATAAAGAAAAAGTAACAATAACTGTAAAAAGTTTATTAAATTAATTATGATATTTAATTCACTAAATACAATAATAGATGATATATTTCTTACTTATAGAGATAGTAATATATCCGAAAGTGAGAATTTGTCACGTATACAGGTAGAACAGTGGATTCATCAATATAGGGCCTATTTAATTAAGCAAGATTTAGATAAAGGTCGAGATATTAATCCTAGCTATATACAAACATTAGGCCCGTTGCATATATCCAAAGTAAGTACATGCGGGGTGCCTAATGGGTTTCATTACGTATCAGATAAAGAATTACCTAAATTTATAGATCTGCATTTTGGTACTGGTCTAGTAGCAGTTAAAGATATGCATGGTAATCTGATTCAGGTTGGTAATGAAACAAAAGCTAAATATCAGACAAGTAGAAAATATACATGTAATGATTATATCGCTTACTTAAAGAATAATCATTTATATTTAAATGGACCTGGTTTTCTAGAGTATGTAGAAATAGAAGGCATTTTAGAAGACCCTACAAAAGTAGCAGATTGTTATGACTATGACAGTCCATATCCTATACCTGCTAATATGATCCCTACTTTGAAGAACTTAATATTTAGCAAAGAACTAAATATAATGTTAACTGTACCTACTGATAATACAAATAATAGTACTAATGACGTTAATAATGAACTAAATGCAAGAAACTAAATCTTATACTGGCAAAGACTTCTATAGATCTTATATTGATTATGTTAGTGATAACCCATTATATCAAGTAGACTATAAAACGTTTAGAGGAATAATTAATGATTACTTTAAATACTTGAGAGATGAACTAATAGAGAATGGTAAAGAGATAAAATTACCATGCAGACTAGGTACTTTAAGTATAGTAAAACACAAACCAAAAGAATATAGTGGTAGAAGTCTCAGGATAGATTATGCAGAAAGCAAAAAATACAATAAAGTAATTTATCATCTTAACGACCATACTGGGGGATATAAATATCGTTTTTATTGGAACAAACATAATATGCTTACGAAGAATAAGACAATGTATCAATTGATAATGACAAGAGATAATAAGAGATATTTGGCTCAAATATTAAAAAATCGTGTAAGGGATTATGTCGAAGGGAATTAATAAAAACACACACAAATTATCTGGAGTATATGAGATTAGAAATACATTAAACAATAAAAGATATATCGGTAGTTCTATAAATATATACAGACGATGGCGAGATCATAAGCGAATGCTAAATTTAAGTGTTCATCCAAACAAACACTTGCAATCTGCTTGGAATAAATATGGTGAAAAACATTTTGTATTTAAAATTCTTGAAACATGTGAACCTATAAAAGACACAATATTATTTTTAGAACAAAAATATTTGGATTTAAAACCGGAATATAATAATTCCCCAACTGCTGGAAGCAACTTGGGTTGGAAACCAACCGAAGAGTTTAGAGCAAAGTGTAGAGAACGTATGAAAGGTAAAATGAATATACCTAAAGAAATTGTTAAATTAGGAATACATAAAGCTACAGAAGTAAAAAAGAAACCTGTACTACAGTACACTAAAGATGGCAATTTTATTGCAGAGTATAGTTCTCAAAAAGAAGCTGCGTTATTAGTATTTGGGAATGAGCGTTATCATAAAAGTATAAGTGGATGTTGTAGGGGAGATAGAAAAGAGGCAAAAGGATATATATGGAGATATAAAACAGACAATTATCCAAATAAGATAAAACTCTGCTTGGCAGATCGTTATAAGAATAATAAAAAAGCAGTTTATCAAATAGACCCTGCTACAGAAGAAATAATTGCAGAATATTCCTCAACAAAAGAAGCAGCAATGCAGTTTAGTAAATCTACTTATTCTTCTATTAGTTTGTGTTGTAATGGTAAATATAAAACCGCGTTTGGCTTTAAATGGAAATATAAAAATTAAGATTTATGATAACAAAATTAACATCAATCAAAACTGCGATAGCCAAAGTAATAGCAGATCTAGGGTTAGAGGAAGATGAAATTAAAATCTCAGATTTTAGAGAGTGGGCAGCTGAGGCTATTGAAAAAATTGGTGCAGTACAACAGTTTGAACACATTGTTTCAGGTGTAGAAGGTGCCCCAATTATCAAAATACACTGTCATCAAGCACAGTTACCTTGTAACCTACATAAATTACATCAAGTTGCATATTCTTTCAATTGTGATGGGCCTTGGTTTCCTATGAGGAAAGCTACAGGTTCATTTGCTGCTTGGGGATGTGATGAATGCTGTGATTGTGAGAAACCCGAAATATGGGTTAAGGATGAAGTATTAGTAAATCTAGTTGTAGATCTATACGGTAATATAGATAAAACCGAAGCTCTAGAAATGCTAAATACTAATAAAAACATGAAGACTATACTTAGGAATCTGATTAATAAACATACTATTAATTTAGATTATATGAGAGGTAATACAAGCACTAATCCTAATTGGGATTTACAGTATAGTATTAAACCCGGTTATATAATGACAAATGCACCATGTGGGTATCTGAAATTATCATATAGTGCTATATCTACTGATGAAGATGGGTATCCATTAATTCCAGATAGTGCTTCATATATGGAAGCAATTTACTGGTACATTGCACAAAAAATAGGATTTCAAAAGTATATAAGAGGCGAAATGAATCAACGTATATATTATGATATGCGTAATTCTTGGAACTTCTACTGTAAGCAAGCATATGCAGAAGCTATGCTACCTAATGAAGATGAATTAGAGTCTATTAAAAATACATGGAACAAGATACATACAGAATTTCTTGATCATAACACATTTTATAGTCATACTGGTTCTAGACAACATATATATAATGCTAATTAATTATGAATGCAAGAAGACAAACAAATACATTTTCTGGTGGCATGAATATGGACGTAGATTATTCTGTCTTAAAAGAAAATCAGTATATTTATGCTGAGAACATTCGTATATTAACGAATGAAGGGTCTTCTTTTGCAGCAATGCAAAATATAGAAGGGTTCCTAGCGTGTAGACCTTCTTCAAATTTGTCTGGCGAAACTATTATACATGTTACCACAATAAGAGATTGGGCGATTGTCTTTACTAAGATTAATGGTACAAATAACAATAATGTCTATAGAATTGATTTTTCTAGATCACAAGAAGAACCAATCGTGACGAAAGTAGTAACCAATAGACCTTTAGACATAACAGTTTCATCTAGTAATGTTGCTGCAATTAGTAGCGTATGTAGATGGGAAGCAAAAGATAATGTAAAAGTATATTGGGTAGATGGACATGCTCAAATCAAAGTAATAAATGTAGATGATAGCCATATAAAAAGTAATGAGAACATTACTTCAGATAACATAGTAATGTTACCAAAGGCTACATTAGCGCCATTTGAATTTAATGGATTTGGAACAGGTAGTTTAGAATCTGGAATGATACAGTACTGTTATCAATTGTTCAAAGTAAGAGGTACAGAATCTGCGATATCTCCACTTACTCCTCTTTATCATTTGAGTGATGGTGATCAAAAGACAAATTATAATGCTGTAAAAGGAAGTTCTAAAGGACAGAATACTGGTAAATCTATAAAACTACAAGTAAGAAACAATAGCACTGGATTTGATAGACTTAGGATAATCTCTTTATTCTATAAGGCAAAGAATGAAGTACCTGTAATATCTATAGTAGATGATATAGTTATTGGCACTGGTTCTGTAATAAACTATGAAGATAAAGGTGGTAGCTTAGTATCGGAATTAAGTATTGATGAATTTAATTCATTAGCCAATTACACATTTATACCTGAAGTAATAGAATCTAAAGATAATAGATTATTTGCTGCTAATCTTACTGAGGAAACATGGGATGTAGAATATGATGCTAGAGCATTTAGAGCTAATTCTTCTGGTAATGTATTATTGTTATCTAACTCTGGTTCTTCGTTAAACTTTGCTCTATCAGCATTAACTACTACAAATATACCTAAAGACCACGATTGTATATGCCCATTTAATGTAGACGGCAGTGCATACAAATACACTACTTCTCCAACAGGAGGATACATACAAGGTGGAAAAGGCAAGAATGTATCATATAGATTTATTACTACAGATTTACTAGAAGATGCATCTACTACATCTAGAGGAATGATAAATGAAGAATTTACATTTAATGCTTCTTCAAGATCACTTACTAGTTTAGGTATTAACTATGAAGGTAACGATAAATCAAATTCAATAAGTTTATCGTCTGGTAATAAGATACCAAACTATTCTAATGCCGAAATAGAGTCCAAAGTAAAAGGATATATGAGGGATGAGATTTATAGATTTGGTATTGTACTATACAATAAACAAGGTTTAGCGTCTCCTGTACATTGGATAGGTGATATAAGAATGCCATCTAATAAAGATTCTGGTTATAAGTTTTTTACTTCCAATGATGCTAGTGATTATGGATCTAATTTATCAGTTGTTACTAAACCTCTTGGCATTGAATTTGAAGTAAAGAATTTACCATCAGATGTGGTAAGATATGAAATAGTTAGATGCGAAAGAACTCTATCTGATAGAACTATATTAGCTCAAGGAGTAGTAAGTTGCATTACAAATTATGATAGAGACTCTAATATCTTAACACCATTCCCATATCTAGCTTATTCAAATAAGCATGGTTACTATGCAAAGACTCACAACAATGGAGATTTCCAATATACCTTTAACTTGTCAGATACACAATCTAATAATTATTTCATGTTTGTATCTCCAGAAATAGCAGTCAACAGAGAAAATGCTGATGCATTAATTGATAAGTTTCAAACAATTGAGAAGGTAGGGCATATGACATCCCCTATTACTGCGGATGGTGACTGGGGTATTACAGATGGATCTCTAAAAGTATTAGCGAATGCTAAATCTATAAAGTATGATGGTACTACAATAAAACCAACTAAATCATTAGGAGGTCAGTCTAGTAATGGTTATGTTGCTAATGGAGCAATAGTAATAAATAATGATGATTTCTATTCAGCGTTACTTGCTAAATACTATGGTTTATATGTTGAAAATGGTGTTCAATCTGCTGCAGTAGAAAGTGCAAAATATGCAGGGCCGAGCAGTCCTTGGTTAACGAATGGTGACCAGCCTTGGTATAATGCTGAAGCAGTAACCATTGGTGATAAAGTATATTATAATTGGGTATGGGATAATATTAGAACCGCAGGAGATGGTGAAGTAGATAAGACTGATGCAAACAATGTTAGAAAATATGGTCCTCATGGAATATGTTCTATATTTAAGAGTGACAACATGATTGCTAACATACCATTAGCAGTAAGTACTTCTAGTTACAGATATGTTAATTCAGTTGCTTTGTGTAACATGAAGCAAAGTGTAAATGCATATGGCGGTAATTCTTACTCTGCTATACAAAATTCCGTATATATTACTACAGGGGCTAGTGCTGAATCTAGTATTTCCACAGTACTATGTTATGGTGGAGATACTTATCTAAACATATTTGATTATAATAACTGTATGTTTAGTTATAATACAGATGATTATTATAACAATAAAGCCAATAGATTATTCTTAGGTGCTTTTATACCATGTGAATCGAGTGTTAATCTAGCATTAACTCATGCTGATTCATCTATAAATAGAACTTATCAAGCTGGTGATGGATATGCTAATCATTTTGTAGAAGATGATATAATTACTGTTGGTGATTTATATACTCAGAATACTCCATCGTATGCATACAATGATGCTTATTCTGCTCAACCTAATGCAAAGAAGTTTGTATCTAAATCTATTTATAACATAGATAATCTATTAACAGATACTCGTATCATATCTTCAGAACTAAAGACAAATAATGAAGTTACTGATTCATGGACGAAATTTAAAGTAGCTAACTATATTGATGTGGATACTAAATTTGGTCAAATTAATGATATGAAGCTGTTTAAAAACAATCTAGTATTCTGGCAAACCGACGCTTTTGGCACAGTTGCAGTGAACGAACGTTCTATTATAACTGATAATAATCCCGGTACTCTTACTCTAGGTACTGGTGGTATACTAGATAGATATGACTACTTTACTACAATGAATGGTGAAAGTCCTAACCAGTTAAGAGCAAACACTCAATCAGATAGTACTGTATACTGGTATGATAGTAAACGTAATGAGATATGTGGTTTTAATGGTCAATTACAAACTGTATCTAAATTAAAAGGAGTTCAATCCTATTTGAATAAGAATAAAGACTTATTTAAAAAAGATCCTATTGCAGTTTATGATAAGAAATATAATGAGGTTCTGTTTACTCTAGGAGATAAAACTTTAGCTTTTAATGAACAATTAGGAGCATTTACTTCATTCTATAACTATAATCCAGACTATTATGCAGAATTTAGTGATAAACTATATTTGTTTAAGTCATTAAAACTATTTAAGTATAATGGTGGTGAACAAACCAATTTAGATTCTGATAAAGCGAAAGTATCTGAAATAGAATTTGTAGTAAATGCAGAGTATCCACAAACTAAAACATTTGATAATGTTGAGTACAGTGGTGATTTTACTACAAACACCAATTTTGATTTAATACTATTTACTACGAAAAGACAAACTAGTGAAACATTAACTAGTGAAGATATTGATTACAGAGAGGATACTTATAAATTTGCAATTCCTCGTAATGCGTTAAAGCTAAATGAAGTAGAACAGCTAGCTAATAAATCCTATAAGGACAGAATGAAAGGGAAATATCTTATCTGCAATTATAAATATGATTGTAATAATGGTAATGAATTTAAAGTACCTTATATTAGTACAGCTTATAGATACTCAATGATATAATATGAAAAAGAAAATTAATAAGAAAAACGTACCAGCATATGCGTTTGGCATGGATCAATTGTCTAATTACCTTGGTGGAGCTAATGTTCTTGGCTCTGCCATTTCTGGTTTATCAGGAGAAGGCTCTACTGGAGATGTAGCTGGTAGTACTATAGGTGGCATAGGATCTGGAGCCGCTACTGGTATGACATTAGGTGGTCCTATAGGAGCTGCTGCGGGGGGTGTTATTGGTGGGCTTGCTGGTTTGTTTGGAGCTAGAAGTCGTAAAAAGCAGATGGAACAAATGCGGCGTAGAAAGGAAACCATGAATAAAACTCAATTAGGTATGAATACTGCAGCAAATCAAACAGCAGAATATTGGGATGATAATGTGTTAGCATATACTTATGAGAATGGTGGAATACTTCCTGACTTAGCCTATGTAGATAATAATGAGGTTATCAGAGGGGATGATGGAACTATTATGCAAGTTCCTAATAATAGACCCGGTACAGATAATCATTTAATTGATGCGTCTAATTTAGAATCAGTATTATCTGATAAAATTAAAAGACCGGGAACAAATAAAACTTTTGCACAAGAAGGTAAAAAACTTACTAGAATGACGAAGCCAAGTAAAGGTAAAGATATATTTGCTGATAATACAAATATGTTAAATAAACGAAATGCTAACTTTGCATATGATAATCTATTATCAGAACAGGAGGAAGTAAAAGCTAAAAAAGGAATTAAACCTAAAAAGAAAGGTATTCCTGCTTATGAAAAAGGGTATAGTCTTCGACGCCCAAATATATACACAGAAGCACTAGATGAAGCTTTACATTATGTTCCAGTAGAAACACCAAAAAATGCTAAGACTAGAACTAAGGATAAATTAAGTAAGCCTATAGATCCTGTACAATTACTGGAGAATAGAAAAGAGTATTGGAGGAATAATGATTTATATTATGCTGATCAGTTACCAGATGTAGAGGTGACCGCTAAAGCACCTACTACTCCTGCATATATGAGACACGTTCAGCAATGGGATCCATATTGGTCTTCAGTATTAGGTGCGGCTAGTGATAGAGATAAATCTAGATCAAATATCCAATTAAATCCAAATAAGCGTATAATTCAAACATATGGTAGTGCTCCTGCTTTTTATGCTCCTGTAACAGGAGATGGTATAGACGCTATTACATATGCTAATGATGAGCCGATTTCTGTTGATACACCTGTTGTACCAACTAAACCTGTATCGCCTACTCCTGCAGTAAATACAACTAAAAGTGTACCAAGTAAAAGTACTACAAAAACTCCAAGTACAAGCTCAACTAAAACGGTTCCTAATTATAACTTTGTAGATGCTCCAATGCTTGATATTGAAGAACCAGTTATTGGTTTTAATGATGCTTATACTCAACCTTTAGAAACATTTAAGAAACCAGTTACAGCAAAACCAGATTTATCTCCTATATCAAATACAGCTGGTAATAAAAAGGGTCCAAAAGATAAAGCTGGGAATATTGATTATTCTCCAGACTGGTTGTCATTGGCTCCTACAGTATATAATACTCTACAATCTTTACGTAATCCAGAGTATGAACAAACTGTTTTGAATCCTTACACAGGTGCTATCACTAATACTATGGCTAGACGTAGAATGAATATAGAACCTGCAAGATTAGCTAACAGTAGATCAAGAGCTATTTCTAACTATAATTTAGCAAATATTAATGCTAACACTGGTGCTAATTTAGCAGCAAGAACTCAAGCTGCTGTTGATGAGTATGCTGCTAATGCTAATATGTATGCTACTAAACAAAATGCTGATAATGCTTACTTAGGAGAATACGCTAATACTTTAAATAACTTAGGTCAACAGTTTGTTCAAAGTAGAACTCTTGCGAATGATTTAAATGCTAAAAATAGAGCAGCTGCTAGAAGCTTTGGTACTGCTGCTGTTAGTCAATTAGGGCAGTGGTCTCAAGTAAACAGACAGATGAAAAATCAAGCAGCAAGAGATAATATGGTTTACCCATATCTAGCTAATTTCTTAGCATATGGTAATCCTACAGAGTTAATTCAACAGATGAATAGACAATATTATAATAGATAATTATGGTAAATAGATATGATCGTCCTGCAGAAGCGCAGTTCATAAATACATATGTTCCTCTACCATTCCAGCAATTATATACTCTAGGTAAAGAAGCAAATGCTAGAGTAGATAAAGCTATTGCAGATTTATCTGGTGCTCTGGATAAATGGTCTGATTTTAGATCACCATCAGAAAAAGATACTAAGGCTTGGTATGATGAAACAATGGGTAAAGCTAAACCTATTATTGATAAATTAGCACAAAATATCGATTCGCTTAAAACTCCAGAAGGTAGAGCTCAGATTAATTCTTTAATCAATAATGTGGATAGATATAAATTAGCTACTTTAAAACAAAGTAGAGAGGGCATGCTACAAAGAATGGAAATGAATCAGAAGTTAGCTGCTGCTGGTAAGTTTAATGAAATGTGGCATGGAGTTGATTTTGCTAACTATGACACTCTTAATTCTGGGATTTATAATGATGTTTCTCCTTTAGCATATAAAGATGTTAGAGAGTTATCAGATCCATATTATGCTAAATTACAAAGAGGGTATCTATACACTAAAGGTGGTTATGACTACTTTGGAAATTCAATGGAAGATATTCAAGCTGTAGCAGATGCTCATTTTAATGATATTGTTAGTACTCCAGAAGCACAAAAGCATATGCAGTTATTTAAACAAAGAACTGGGGCTACAGATGAAGAAGCTCAATCTTGGTTTAGACAACAAATTATTGATTCCAATATTGACAGGACTATTAGACCAACAAGAGAGCTTAACCAGTATGCTAAGATGGCTGCTGAGCAAGCGTATCGTAGGCAATTAAAAGCTGCAGAAAATGCTCAAGGTTCTCCAGTACAATTTACTACAAAGCTTGCTGCTACACTTATGAATAGACCGTATGGCCCTCAAACATCTGAAAGAGGAGGCAAATTGACTTATAATTCACAATTTGATAGAATCCAAAAGACATTTGCTCCTGATAGTAAATATAGAGATATCTATATTAACAGAGTAGATGAGAATGGTACTCAATTACCTTTAAATAGAAACAAGAGTGCATACGGTATTGTATCAAGATTATCTACAGATATTGGATCACAAGCAAACTTTATTAATGATGCCATGCTTGATAAATCTTCTATGGTTAGAGGATTAGCAGGTACTCCAATTTATTCTGGTAATAGCGTTTATGGAATGATGACACCTGAACAATATATCAACTCTAAGTTTGGTTTAAGCGTTAATGAAGCTAACTGGAACCCAAATCGAGTTAAATTTGAAAGAGACCTTATTGCTGGTAATATTCCTAATGTGGGAGTTACACCTACTAATAAAGTACTTATTGAAAATGGTATTCCCGGTGATGAGCAATTTACTCAAGAATATAAAGCATATGTTCCAGTACAATACTTCATTGATAATGGCTACGACTTTGGAGAAACTGACCCTGAAAAGCTAATTAAAAATGAAGACTTTAATAAGTTCTTATCAACATTAAATGGTAGATTACCTAGTCCTTCTGGAGACATTGTTAAGAAACCTAATATCAAATTTGGTAGTGATAAAAATGCTGCATACAGAGAGATACAAAGTAGTGGATGGTTATCAGATCCTCAGTATGCTGCAGCTATTCAGTATGATGGTATTTATGTAGAGGTTCCTGTTATGCGTCAAGTACTTACTAATCAGCAAACTAGGGAAAGAGCTAACTTAGAAGAATTCCAATATACTAAAATGGGTTCTAAATTAAATGCTGCTTACAGAGGAGATAATGAAGAATTAATCTATGGACAGTAAAAATAATATACAAGATATATCATTAGCCACTAGACTTCGTAAACAAAATTACGAAAGATATCTAGATGGTTCTAATGCTTCAAGTATTGGAGTAGGATCTACTGTAGATCCTACTTTGGTGCTTAGGGACTTAGCTGGTTATAACAAAGATAGTTATAATAAAGATTTAGATACAGAAAGCACTCTAGATGAAAGTTCTAATGATCTTAGTACTCCAGAATTAGTGTTTAATTCTGCAAAGGCAATGCTTCGTGATATGAATGAAGCGCAATTGTCAAATACTAGAGGTGTGTTACGTAGAGAAGTATTACCAAATATAGACAAGTTTAATAGCAATCTTAACCTATTTTCTGCATATGATAATTTAATGTCTGAGAAGAATTCTCTTCTTAACCAATTATCTACTACTCAAGATAGTAATGAGGCAGATGCCATAGCTATTCGATTACAGGAAGTAGATAATGAGTTGAATCAGACAAAAGAAGGATTGACCGCATTAGGTGTGTCACCTGATTTAAGTAATGCTCAAGAAATACGTACACAGCAAGAACAGCAATTACAATCATATAAAGATAGAGCTCAAGAACTATATGATGATATAGCTACAGATGAGGCTGATATTGCTAGATATAAAGTAGATGAACGTTTCCAGAGAGCTATGGAACAGAATAGTGAGTTTAAATGGACAGAACCAAGTAAATGGATATATTCTGTACCATCTGCCGTAGGTTCTTCTTCTTCTGCTTGGATGTGGCAAATAGCTCCATATGCTACTACAGCATTAAAGAGTGTAATGACAAAGAGTCTGTTAAAAGCAGGCACTATGGCATTGACTGGTGCTGCTGCTGGTAGTGTTGCTCCCGGTGCTGGTACTCTTGCTGGTGGTGCTATTGGTGCAGCAACAGGAGCATTAAGTATTGCTTTAGATCTTGGTAATGCTGCTATGATGATATATTCTAATTATAAGCAAGCTGAGAATGAAGCTAATGCTAATGCATCAGATGACTATAGAGATAGAGTATCTAACATATTAAGCCAAAGTGGTAGTTCTGTACAGAATGTAGTTAATGCAGCTAGATCACAAGATTTACCAGAAGAGTTCAGTAAACTTACTGACGATAAACTGTTTGAAAAAATTCTTGATGGTCAAGTACAAGTAGAAGATCAATCTTTAAATGAAGCTATATCTCAAGCTAGACAAGGTTTAGATAGAGATTTTGCTCAAAATATGGCCATCACTTGGGCTAGTAACCTAGCTGAGGATGCTCTTATGGTTCCATACTTTGGAAAAATTGCAGATGGTTGGATTGGCAAAGGTCTTAATACAGTTGCATTCGGAATGAACCCTGTTGAAGGGTTAGGTGAGTTAGCTGCTAGTCAAGCTAAAAAGAAAATGTCCAAATATGTATTAGGTAGAAATGCAATTGATGTTGCAACAAAAAAATGGGCTAATAGAGCTGCAAAAGCAGCATATGTTGGAACAGATTTAGCACTACGTAATGCTGCAACTGCATTTAATGAAGCAATTGAAGAAGGATCACAATATACTACAGGTCAAGCCTATAAGCGTGGGGACTTTGATAGTTCTGATTTAGACCTAGAAGGATTAGCATCATCCTTAGTAGGAGCATATAAAGAAAAAGCTACTACTGTAGCTAACATATTAGGAAGTCCATTTGGCTATCAAAATCCATTATATGAAAACGATACAGAGTATTGGAACAATGTTAAGTTAGGAGCTGCTGCAAGTCTGTTATCTCCAATCCAAGGTACTGTTAATGTTAGAGGTGCTTATTCTCTTGTGAAAGATACACAAGGGATGGATAGAGTAAATGAGTTAGCTGCAAATGAAATCAATTCTAAGGAAGAGATGGAGAAAGCAATAACTTATGCTAGTGGTAAACTAAAAGGGCATGAAGCTGAGATTGTAAATGCTTGGAGTATGTTAGCTGATGGTAAAACAGAAAACTTACCAGAAGGATTTAACAGAGAAGATGCATTAGAAGAAGCTAAATTTGCATCTAGAGCTTTTTCTTTAGCTAAGAGTAAACAAATGAAATCCTTAGCTAAAACTATGGACATTGAGGAAGATACAGAAGAATATGGTACACTTGTTGGTCTTGCAATGCAAGCAGAAAAAGAGTATACTTCTTCTATTCAAAATGCCAGAGTAAAAAGGCAGGAATTAGAAAATGCTAAGAATAATTTTGTAAATGACCCTATATCAGAGGAAAGCCTAACAACTGCTATAGACAGCGCTTATAGACAGATTAATGATAATGCTACTACTCAAGATGAAATTATATCTAAGGATGAACTAAGAGAGATTTATGATAGACAAAGAAATTTGAATATCATGAATAATATGATTACTGAAATTGATACAGCAATAAATCAATTGAACGAAAGTAAAAATGAATCTGAGTTCAGAGGTAATCAATATTCCCTAGCTAAATTAGAAGATATGAAATATCGTCTAAATGCTAGAAAGAAATCTATTCTAAAGAGTATGCCATCTTGGTATAAAAATAATGCTAACACTATTAACAATGTAGATACAGCTATGCAGTTCGTTACTATGAACGAACACGTATCTGGTCTTAATAAAGCTACAGAAGATAGTATATTAGCAGAATTAATGCTAGAGAGGAATAGAGAGATCTTAAATTCATTTCACGGTATAGATAATGGTAGAATTACTCCTACTGAGGAAGTAGAAAGAGAGAATATAATAGAGCTAGGTAAGACTAAACCTTATAAGAAATCTAAGAAATTAAGACTTACTGCTTTAAGAAATATTCATGAACACCAAGGAGATACTCTTATTAGTGAAATGTTTGATTTATATCAAACTAAAAAAGCTGAAAGTAAAGAAGCTGCAGAAGGTGCACTAGGGGTTACTGAACAACAAACAGCATCTAAACCTGTTGTCCCTTCTAAACCTGTCACTGCTCCTACCGGCCCAATGCGTACTGAGCAACAAGCAGCGCCAGAAGTTGAGCAAAAACCTACTCCTCAAGTAAGGAGAACAGCTAGACCTACTCAAGCTAATATTGCATCTCAAGAATTAAGTGAAGCAGATCAAGCTATTATAGCTGCTGCAGAAGGACAAGATATTGGTTTAACTCAAAGAAAACAACAACCACAAGTTGAACCTGAAGTTCAACCTCAAAATAATGACAGTGCAAAAACTGAACCTGTTGAAACTACTAATGAAATATTAGGTGCAGATGAAGACCCATTTGCTGGTGGAGTAGGTGGTGTAGCAACTGAAGATGTATTTAATGAATATGGTGGTGCTGTTGAGGAACCTACTAAAACATCAAAGAAAGCTAAAGAATCTAAACCAAAAGCAACTAAAACTGAGCAGGCTAAAAAGGATACTGCAAATGCTAGAGAAGAATTTAATGAAGCAGCAAGAAACTTCTTTGATCTTCTTGAGGATGATACTTTAGGGTTCGCATTTGATCCTGCTGCTCAAGCTGAAAAGCAAGCAAAAATATTCAAAGCTTTCTTGACAATGCTTGGTAAAGCATTTAACTTAGGAGCATACAAGTTCAAAGAAGTAGCATTGAATATGTATGAAGCTATTGGTAGGGATAGAGAAAAATTATCTCAGCATTTTGATGCTATTAAGGGGGCATATTCTACTGCATACTACAATATGCCAGAGAATGTTAGAGGTAAAATGACAACTCCAGCAGAAGTCGCTGAGATTACTGTAGATGATTTGTTTGACCCACAACCAGCAGAGTTAACTGAAGAAGAAGTTAATGATGCAGCTAAAGATGGAGTTATACCTACACCAGTTACTCCCGGTTCTGTACCGCCGGATGCTATTAGTGACGCAGAATTAGCTGAATTTACAGAGGATGGGGATCTTGGTATTTTAAATACCTTTCATTATACTCCTACTGCTAATATTGGTGAAATTATAGAATTAGATGGTGCTAGAATTCAATTTTCTCCTAACTCTGAATTGCCTAAGCTGTTTAATTCATCATCAGATAAATTGACATATGAATATTCAGTAGCACCATATTATGACACAACTCTCAAAAAAACTGTAAAATGGGATGATCCCAGTACATATGACTTTGCTAGAGTAGGAATGATAGTAACAAATACTGAAAATGGCAAAAAGTATTGGCTAGCTATGAGAAGCCCTAATACTATTAGATATCTTAAACCAGAGGAACGTCCAGAAAAGATACGAAGACTACGCTTACGTAGACAGGAAATCATTTCTAGATTTGTAATGAAATCAGCAGATGGTAAACTTCTAAATAAAGTAGATAATAGAATTAAGGTAACCCCTACTAGAATATTATTACACAATGCTATTGTAGACACTACAAAAAAGGGTATGCCATTACCAGAGAAACCAGTAAACGATAAACAATTCAAAAATGTATTTCAGTTTAGCAGTAATCTAGATGAAGAAATCAATAACTTTGGTTATAGTACTGGTGTTAGAGGTACAAGCACAATATTTACTGTAGAAGGTGATAATACCGGTTTCATTGGTACTACTTCTGGTGGTGTGTATTATATTATCGATGGTAAAAAAAGGTTGTCTGGTAGACCATTACCATTAAAATTATCTCTAGCGCGCTTCAATTCTTATCCTAAATTAGCAGAGGCAATCTCTACTATAGTGTTTAGAAGTGGTTTTAAGGGTGGGCAGAACATAAATAATACAGATTTAATTGCATCTGATATTATTGAAATGTTTTTAAACTATGGTGAACCTACTTCTGTAAATAATGAATCTGATATTAGTGATTCTGCAAAAGCTAATTTGCGTAATAAACAATTGTATATAGACAATAAAGGTCAGTTTGGTGTATTGCACTATGGTATTAATGAAGTATCGCTAGCTGGTTTGTCTATTGCACAGAAAGAGCAAGAGAGAAAGCATTTTGAAGATTGGTTACTATCTAATGGTTCTATGCCTTTTAAAGTTCCTTCAAAAGGAAATGATAAATTAGCAGTTAACATGAAAATGAATCTATTATTTTCTGGTAGACTGGCTAGTAGTGTTGAAAAAGCAGGTGGTAGATTAGAATTATTTGATGGTATAGTGTTTACTAGAGAAGATATGAATCATACATTATTGTCTTGGATGGTAAGAAATGGTATGATTAAATCTAATCTTAATGCAGAAAGATATGAAAGACCATATGTAATTGCAGATGGTATGACTCAGGATATGCCTACAACTATACCTGATTCTACAGCAACTCCAGCAATAGAAGAAGCTCCTAAATCTGAATCTCCTAAACCATCTAGAAGACGTAGATCATTTAATGATTTATCTAGTATGGGTGGTAGTCAAAAAGAAGTTAAAGTAAACTTTACTCCTAATAAGAAATATACTACTAAGGAGAAACTGAATAAGGTTCAAGCTAAAAATTTCTTGAAACAAAAGTTAGGTATGACAGATTCAGAGATCAATATAATTGATGTAGCTGTATCTTCTGATATGCCTGCAACAGCTATGTCTTATATGACTAAAGATAGTATAACACTATATAATAGTGATCCAGCTGGTGTAGAATTTCACGAAGCATACCATAGAGTATCTCTGCTATTACTTTCTGATCAGGAAAGAAATAAAGTATATGAAGAGTATCGTAGAATTCATCCTAATCTTAAGAATGCATCTGATAAATATATAGAAGAAGCATTAGCAGAAGAATTTAGAGGGTATATGATGTATAAGACTCCAAGAAAGTCTTATAGGATTACTAAGTGGTTTGAAAAACTACGAGACTTCATTATGTCTTTATTTGGTAGAACTTCTCCTACTAAAATCTTTAGAGGTATATATGAAGGTAAGTATGCTAATATCCCAGTAAGTCAAGAGGCTAAAGATAGATTTGAGAAAGCTTATAGGAATAGGGTAAACTTTACTCAACATGGGTACACTTTCCAAAACATAAAATCTCTTGATAACTATAATCAGGCTGTAGAATTCTTTGCAATATCTTATATTAATCAATCATTAAGCTCACAATCTTTTGTAGATGATCTTACAAAAATACAGATTGATTATCAAGATATGCGTGATCTACTTGAGGATTTATCATATGATGATAATGCTACACCAGAGCAAAGAGCAGCTGCTAATGAATTATATGAGCACTTTGATATATTCCAAAAAGATATTAAGTCCTATCTTGATTCTTTAAGCCTAAGACAGGTAAAAGAAGAACAGGAATATGATGAAACTGAGGAAAGAGATGGTGGTGAAATTGAAAAGGAAAACTTTGATAAATATGATAAGGCTTCCTATGAAGTATCTGTGTTACATAATATCAGACCTGCTGTAAAACTTTTCTTATCTTCTATTGAAGACCGTGTATACGATAAAGCTACAGATAGTTATGTAAGAGATATGAATGCTGAAACAGGTATACCTAGAGTAACACCATTCCTTTCAGCTTGGAGACGAATTGTAGATAAATTATTTGATGAAGATACTTATGATGGATTAATCAGGAAATCTGCTCAATTAGCAAAAACTGACCCATTCTATGCTTCTGTATATAATAAGTTATCCTCAGTAAAGGATTCTAATCTTCAGACTCAAATATTTCAAACTATTACTGGTTATAGACATAACTTCCTTACAGTAGGATTCCAAAATGTTGGTACAGATACTATTCAGTACATAGCCAACTTAGGTGGTAGTGTTAATCTACGTAATGGTAAAAGATTAGTAGCTGATTGGAATAGAAATTTCTATAATAGTAACATGGTAATTACTGATGCAGAAGGTAATCGTAAGCCTAACATGGAATTACTAAAGACTATTAGAGATGATATCAATACATTAAATACTAGGTTAGCTAGAATGAATGAATCTACTAGCAATGAAGATTTTAATGCGGTATTGTATAGCTATGTAGATGTATATAATAAGATTGGTATTGCAATTAATTTTGATACTTTATACCAAGCTATTGTAGATAAGGTATCATCAGTCAATTCAGTTAATAAGCCTACAATACTACAAGCAGCTAAAGAGTTATTATCTAGTAATAGAGATGGTAGTTTAGCCAAGGCAATTCCTGAAATTTTGCGTAGACCTGTTAAAGATAAGCCTAATGATAGAATTAAAAGATCTATTGATGGTGTATTTACTGGAGAGAATAGTATATTAAACTTAGCTATTGTTCATTACCAGCTTAATAACAACAATCTTGAAGAGAAGGTATTAGGTCCTAAGAATACTACAGTATATCCATTATCTAAGCATAATTATCTTACTTTGGAAATTAAGAAACTTAATAATGATAGAAATTATGTTAGTAGATTATTAAAGTGCCCAATTAACTCTTCTTCACTAGTATACAATACATTAAAGAATAGTCCCAATACTAGACTTACTGTAGGTACTTTACTTAATATTACAGAATATAATTCTGGTAATACTGGTACAGACTATCAATCAGCTCCTAGAATAGAAACATTTATTTCTAAGTTTGTATGTTCTGAAAATGATATTCTTATCTTACCTACGATGTCTGATAAAAAAACATATATGCCAATTCAAGGATTAAAAATGTTTAAAGGTCGTACTTTAAATATTACTCCTGTTGATGATTATGTTGAAATGAGATTTTCTGACGATGTATTAAATCAATTCTATAAATACTATAGAAGTGAATATGATGCAATTCTACAGTATCGTAGAATGAAATTAGTAGAAGATAAGATTGATGATGCTAACAGACCTACAATGTACTTTGGTAAAAAGGGTCAGGATAATGGCAAAGGAGGTAAGTTTAGAATTGCTCGTGGTGTATATCATTATACTGAAGATGGTAATGTGCAATATATTTCTTTCAGTTCAATGAGTGACAAAGAGTTGATGGATTATTTTAACAATGCTGCTCAATTGAAAGAAGACTTAAATACTACATTAGGAGTGTTTGTTGGTAAACAATTGGATTATGTACAGAAATTAGGTCTAATTGAGAAAACAAGTGATGGGTATTATAAAAATAAATTCTTACCTGTAAGTTCTATTAATGATAGAGCCAATAAGTTATCTAATGATATTGCTACATTAGCAGGAAAGGAAAATGAACTAAATAGAAACCATATAGCTATTTATGATGCTATTTCTACATTTACTGTTAATAACTTTGTATCAATGTTTGAAACAGAAAAGATCTTGTATAAAGATGTAGCATTCTTTAAAAATTATCCTGATGTATCTAAACGTCTTGCTGGTACATTGTCAACTGGTGATAGACCTAGAACAGATTTCTCTGACCCTAATCACATAATGAATAAGGTTGCTAGATACAAACAAGGTAGATATAATGTAGCAGGATTGAAAGATGTAGAATTACGCACTAATCAACCAAAAGAATTATATAAAGCAATCTATGATGCATATGTAAGAGAATTAATGGAGAACTCTGGTAAATACACCAAAGAATACATTGATACTGCATTTGAATCTGGTGACTTATTTAACAATGAAAGTATACCACAAGGTATCAAAGATAAGGCTAAAGAGAGCACAGAACGTGACTTGTCATTGTATGGTGATATCAAGATGAACAAGGATGGTAATATAGAGGTTAATGAAGAAGAAACTCCAATTAACCAAGCTGATGCATCTGTATACTGTTCACCTACTATGTATAAAGCTATCTTAGCTAGTCAAGGTTTATTAGATCCTAAAGTAGAAGAAGCTATCGATTATGTCGAACAGCATGCTGATGATTTAGGTGATATTAGAAAATATGTAAATACATTATCTGCTGTATTATCTCCTAAAAAGATGGTATATTTTGGTAATGAAATACTTCAACCAATACCCGGTGAATTCATTAATATGCCTATCTTTAATAAGATGGCTATATTCCCGTTATTTAAAGTACTAGCTACTGGAGATTTAAGAGTATTGTATGATAGGATGAATGATGTTAATAATCCTATTGATATGTTTACTACAAAATCCGCAGTAAAGGTAGGTAACATCAAGGAATATGACTTCTATACAGATGCTACTCAAAATGAAATAACAGAAGAATTCAAAAAGGATGATAAAGGAACCTATTCTAAACCTATTGTATATAGACAACAGAATTTTGGTAACTTACTTAATCAGATGCCTATTGAAGCTCACGATGCTGAAAAGCGTATGTTGGTTACTCAGGCTATGAAGACAGTATTCTCAAATATTAGATTGGATGGAGATTATTTTATTCCTTCTGGTAGTGGTGTAGATCAAGATGTTACTGGTAGAAAAGGTAAGAAAGTTAGCGGTAGACAACTAGTTAAATTAGCAATGGATGCTATTGATAATCTATCAGATAGAGGACTCAACAGAATTCTTAAGGATTTACATGCCGAAAAGAATGAAGATGGTACATATTCTTTTAAAGATTTACAAGGTATATCTGATAAATTAGTAAGGGATATGATTTCATCTAATATGGATTCTGATATTATCGATCAGGTTACACTTGATGAAACTGGTAATTTTAAGGTTCCATTGTCTGCTTCTCCTGTAGCTAAGCAATTAGTCACGAAGATTATATCCGCAGTAAACAAAGAAACTGTAGATATTAATTTACCGGGTGGTACATTTGTACAGATGTCTTCATTTGGTTTAAAATCTATTGATAAAGTAAAAGCTAGTGAAGCTGGTCAATATTCTAAGTACCAAATTAATAATGGTGAAAGACTTAAACTAATTGCAGATGATAGATCTATGGAGTGTGTTATTTCAATAAATCTATTGAAACACATAATCCCCGGATATGAAAATATGTCATTCTTACAAGCTAGGCAGTGGTTAATAGATAATAATATAATTGGTCCTAATGCTTCACCATCTGCAATGGCATATCGTGTACCTACTCAGGGTATGTCTTCTATTGCTGCATTAACTATCAAAGACGTAGTAATGTCTCAAGCAGGAGATATAATCATACTACCAGATGAGTTTACTGCAAGAACTGGTTCTGACTTTGATATTGATAAGTTATTCTTAACAAGATATAATTATACTTCTCGTAGAAGTAATAAACCCGGAAGAGAGGCAACTAAAGATGAAATAGAATTAGCATTAAGTGAGTTTAATGAATATGCTGATGAAATCTTAGCTATCAAAGACGGTGAACCTATTACAAGAAGGTCTACACAGAATATGGCAGCATTGGTTAATGATTACCTTAAGAGTAAGAATTCTAATGTTGTGTACGATATTACAGATGCAACTTATAAGGTTTACCCGTATATATCTTCTAAGACAGAATTTGATTATAATAAACCAATGAATGAACAATCTCAGGGGGCTATAGAAAACCTATTGATTGATACATTTATGGCTTCATTGCTTGATTCTAAGAATACTCATGATACTACTAGACCATTGGACGTTCCTGTTAATATCATGAAAAATGGTATTGTAAAGAAGTATTTCCCTGATAAAAAGAATGATATTGCTTTATATGAGTATACAGAAGAATATCAGGATACTTTAAAACAGGACTTTGCTGATAGTAAAGGTGGTATTGGACCATTTGCATTAAATAACCCTCACCATGTATTAGGTCAATTAGTTGAATTAGTAATGCAATCTCCAGAGTACTTACCAAATATAGGTAACTTGCATAAAGTAAGTGGTGTAGATGATATTCATATTCTAGACTGGTTATCTGCATTGATTAGTGCTCACGTTGACGTTGCCAAGGACAACTATATCATCAAACTAAATGTAAATGGATTTACCTATAATCTTACTAACTTTTTATTAAGAAATGGTGCTGGCAAGAATACTATGTATTTTGTTTCACAAGAGATCATGAAAGATCTTGCAAATGATTATATACAGAGTAGGGGAGTTTATGGAATAGATAACACTAAACCGTTTTATAGAAGATTCCAAGAGAAGGAAAAGGAAGTATATGATAAATTTGTTACTAAAGCAAAGAGCTTAGCTAAATCTAATGAGGATAAAGAAAACCTTGACTTATTACTTAAGAATGAACAAGTTACAGATCAAGTATTGTTTGAAATTCCTGAACAAGGAAAATTAGGTTATTTAGAAAATCTTCTTCGTAAAGCTAATGATAAAGAAAAAGATTTTGACTATTACTATGGACAAATTCTCGTATATAAATTATATAAGGAACTAGAACCTATGGCTCAGGCAATGTCTGATCTTGTAAAAGCTTCCCAAGTAGATACTAAGAAGTTTGGTAAGAACTCTATTGAAATGAGGACATTTCTACAAAATGTTGCTGATTGTTATACTAGCCCATATTTCACGCCAGAAATGGTTAATAAATTCTTTAATGAAACCTTCTTACAGAAGAAGATTGACAATAGTATCAAGTTTACTTTAGATTTACTTGGCAAAATTAATATACAATCTTCTGATGAGTATTATAGGGTATTCAGATCCCTTATTAATGCTAGTGGATTTTCCAAAGTAAAAGATAAACAAGCTGTAACAGCATTTACTAATGCTATTGATTCTTACTGGAGAGCTTATGCATTGTATGATAGTACTAGTAGTCCATTAATTAATAGTATGAAAGAGCTGAGAGACCTATTCATTGGTCCTAATACTATTGCTAAGAGGATTAATAGGATTAAAACTGATATTATCTCTGATGCTGCTTCTAAAGGTGGTAAATACCCAATTATATCTGTTACTAATGGTAGGATTAGTAATCTATTCCTTAATAGTATTACTGGTGTAACTGATACTACAGGTAAAGCTATAGACTATATTCGCTTAGACTATTCAGATGATATTAGTTCTAATGCTAGTAGACAGATTAGAGAATACTGGCAAGAATTATTAGATAGTGATAATCAAGAATTACATGATTTAGCTTATGATTTAGTTAGATATGCAGTATTTAGTGGTCATGGTACTAAACACTTGAATTCTCTATTTGATTTTATACCTACTAGGGTATTAGATGAACTTGGTTATTATGAAACTGTAAGAACTTTAGAGAAAAATATAGATGATTTCTCTAATCTGTTCACTCCAGATGATGTAGATGAAATCTATCGTAATAACTGGCAAGATAATAACATGGTTCCTGTAATAAATACAAATACTAAAGGTATCTATATTCATAGAGAAAAAGTTGGTAATAGATTAGTTCCTGTAGCTATTAAAGGATCTTCTAGAAGATATGTTTGTAAAGATGATACTGATGTTCCATTGTACCATCCATATGTTAAAATGAGAGATAACAATGCTACTGGTGGATATAATCTATATAAATATGTTGGTACATTTATTAAAGATAATGGTAAAATTAAAACATATAAACCATTATATATATTAGTGAATAAGAAAGGATTTAGACAAGGTGGTAAAGGGTTTGTATCTGAATACTTATCTCCATATACTACTGGAAGTAAATATATATCTAGATTCTCTATTATTCCGGGTAATAATGTTGCTCCAAGATTTGCTAAATACGATAATAATTTCTTAGAGGATATTCCAGATATTATTAATAATGAGATTGTACCAAAAATCAACTCACAAACTAATAAAGTAAATGGTAAACCGTTAAGTGGAGTATTCTATTCAAGAAGCACAATTGATTATATGTTTAGTACTGTTGAAAGTGATTCAGCTCCATTAGTAGATACTAGCATTGATGAGAATGGTGAGGTGGTAGAGTCTGTTCCTACAGAATCTCTAGAGCAATCTCAGGAACGTGAGCCAGTTACGTTTACTACTTCTGGTACTACAAATTATCCTCAACGTACTAAAGAGAATGCAGATTGGTCTGATATTACTTTAGCTATCGCTACAGATTTTAATACAGCTGGTGAAAAGCTTACTAAAAGAGTTGCAGGTAACAAATATATCAGTTCACCTATACCAGGTGATGGAATGAATGATGATACTTTACCTACAACTGCTGCAAAGTATTATGCTGATGAAATTGTAAAGGAAATAAACAGTAAAAGATTACCTACAAATAACATTAAACTTAATATAGCAGGTAACGGTATATATACATTATCAGAGTATAGTCAGGAAGAAGTAGATAATTATGTGACAGCGTTAATACAAGAATTACAAAACAACGGTATTACTATAGCTGCTATTAGAAGTGGAGGTCAAACAGGTATTGACGAAGCTGGTATTAAGGCAGCTATTAGATTAGGTATACCTGCAGAAGTACACAGCACCTCTGACTTCAAATTTAGAGATAAGTCTGGAAGAGATATTTCTAATGAACAAGCGTTTAAAGACAGGTTTATAAATGGTATTAATACTGAAGAAAATACCAATAATGAATTCAATAATGGGAATGAATTTTCTACAGATGAAATGAATCATTGTATAAGTAATCATTATGAAAATAATTTGTCCTAATTTAAAAAATAAAGAAGTTGCAAGAGAATTTGAAGAATTAAAAAATGCAACTAGTGAAGCAGCGGCTTATCATATATGGTCGCAGAACAATGGTAATAGCATAGATAAGGCTCCCAATGGGGAGCCGTCTAAGCTCTTTTCAGACCTTTTAGAGCACTATAATGGTGATAGAGTAGCTGCTATTCAAGCTAAAGCTAGAACTTATTCTAAGAGCTTTAAAAAGTGGTTTGGTGAATCCAAAGTAGTAGACGAGAATGGTGAACCTTTAGTAGTGTATCATGGAAGTAGCAGTGAATTTGATACATTTGCTATTCCGTCTGTTGACAATAGACAGCGTTTATCTACAAAAATAGCTCCTAAATTCTTTTTTACCACATCCAAAAAAACAGCTCAATCTTTTATTTCTCCAAGAGATGAAGCTATACTACATGCAGTTGATAGAGAACTAGATTTTATCCCATTAGATGAAATACAAGAAGGAGAAGAAGATGAACTTGTGTGGGGATACATTGCTAAAAAATTAAAAGGTGTTACAGTAGAAGAATTAAAAAGTATATGGTTTTCTCATGTAGAAGCTGGTGATGTATATACGTATAAAAATCCAAATCGTGATAAATTATTTTACCCAGTTTTCTTGAGTGCTAAAAATTTATTAGTAATAGATGGTAAAGGAGAAAGGGCGGATAAAGTCTTATTAGAAAATAAAAATGAAATCGATGCAAACGAATCAGTTCTTATAACTAATATAGATGAGACTAGAGAATCAAAGCCAATATCTGATTATTTAGTATCCAATCCTAATCAAATTAAATCAATAGATAATCAGGGTACATTCTCTACTCAGGAGAATAACATATATCTAGCAGATAGTAACTCAGAAAATACAATTCAACTAGAATCTATGCAATCCTACAGTAATAGTAAAGAACTATTGGATAATATGGATTCTGAAATGGCTACTGTACTCAATGATGTTGCTGCCAAAATAAATATGCATCCTGTATCTATTGAATATACTGATAGAACATTAAATGAAATTTATCCTGAAGCTACTTACTGGACACCTGCTATATATGACAGAAACTCTAATAAAATTGTAGTAAATAGAAATGGTGATTTCAGTAGATATGGTTCATTAGAGAATGTGTTATTACATGAAATAGCTCATGCTATTACTCTAGATTCATTAGCTTCAAATACTGAAGCAGCGAATGAACTTAGAAAGATTCAAAAAGAATATGCAGAAAAGTATGAGGATCATGCTAGTAAGAATGTATATGAGTTTGCTGCAGAGCTGTTTTCTAATCCTGAGGTTATTCACAATATGTTTGACTTCCCTGCTACAAAAGGAGAAAAAACATTAATTCAAAAAATTATTGATTGGTTTAAGAGATTATTTGGTAAAAATACTACTCATCAAGACTTAATTAATAAAATAGTAGATAATGTTATTGAATTTAATGCATATCAAACTCTAGAGCAAAGAGAAGATTCTTATGATTATATACCAGATGTTCTACCAGCAGCTAGTAAACGTGAAGAAATTGCTTCTATTAAACTTAGATCTGTATTCTCTGATATGGTTAAGACAGCAGAGAATCGTGTAGCTTCCTTAAGATACAATGTTATAGAAGACAAATTTGATAGAAATGAAAACTTACGTAATGATAAGTTACTATCTAGTCTTAGAAGTATTCAAAATTCTATAACTGATGTAGAAGGTGTTAACAATATTGCTAATTTTCTTAATGGTAGTCTAGAGTATGTAGATAATGTACTATATAGTCTAGATGAAGCAGAGAAAGTAATCAAAACTATTGATGAGAAAATAAGTACTGCACAGATAACAAATGATACTGAAGAACTTACTAAACTAAGAACTGCTTTAGATAACTTTGGTGCTGAGTATTTATACCCACATGAGAGTAACTTACGTAAACTTTATAATGAGCTAAATACAGAATTTAATAGGAATATCTATGAAAATATATTAGGTACTAATGAATTTGATAATATATTATCTGTAGTAGATGGATTGATTAGAGAATTTTCATCTAAAAAGATGATAGATAGAGAAAACATTGGTTACATGTATGGGAACTCAGTTAGAAGAACAGTAGAAAAATTCTTGCGTACTGAGATGGAAGAAGCTAAAGACCCTAATATAGATAGAGCTCTGATGAACTGGCTTACTTTTGATGGTGATTTAAATTGGTATCATAGATTCTTTGCTACTCCTGTAAACTCACCTAAATTTGTTATCAAGCTATTGAGAAAAGTTATTGGTGATGTTAATTCTATGACTCATAAACAGGTTTATCGTAAGTATGCTGAATTATATAAAGCAGCAAAAGATACAAGAGACCATAAACTTTTATTTGAAAGAGACGTAGATGGTAAAAAGACTGGATATTTAATTAGAGATCGTAGGTATGGTGTATATCAAAATAACAAATATAAGTTTAGAAAGGATTGGTTAAAAAAGCATAAACTGGCTAGTATTGACGAACTTAAACTCAACCCATCTTTGTGGATACAATATCAAAAAGATTATAATGATTGGAAAGCTGAGAATTGCGAAAGAAAATACACACCAGAGTTTTATGCTATCTTTACTAATCTAAGTATGGAAGCTAATATGGCTCTATCTGAAGTAAATTTAGAGATAGATAATATATTAAAACCATACAGAGATAGTAACACTAATAAACCTAGATTCGAAAGAATGCCAATAGATGAATATCAAAAATATATTAGGTTATTAGAGAAAAAGAGAAATCTTGCAAATCCTTATGATCCTATTACTGGGGAATTAAAACCAGAAGGTAGTGTAGAAGCACAGATAGCTGCTGAACTTACAGAAGCATATGCTAAACTACAAGAAGGTTTAGAATCTAAAGTGGATATGGATGCTTTCCTAGAAGAAATGGAAAGAATGAAAAACATGGAAGGATATACTCCAGATGGAAGCGATACATTGTATAGTGCTTGGTTAGAGCGTAATACCAGATGGGAACTTACAGATGAATTTAAAGAAAAAGTATCTAGGCAGAATAAAAAAGATTATGGTGAAATATATGATAGGTTATATCAAGCTAGATACAATCTATTAAGATTGTATAGAACTGATAAATTTGAACCAGATTATACTAGAATGCCTCAAGCTGTTAAGGATAAAATTAAAGAGCTTGATATAGCAATGTATAATGTTAGGAAGCGTACTAAAAAAACTGCTAGTAGTGTTAGACTATTTAAATCTGAACTTAGTGATATAGCAAAGGAAAATGGAGGTAAAAGTGCTGTATCATCTGAAGATATATGGGTAGACGATAAAGGAGTAAAACACTATGCTTCTTATATGACCAAAGTAATACCAGTACGTCAACAGTATATGCATAGAGTACCAAATAGCAATTGGGCTGAAACATCTGAGGAATCTAAGTTCTATAATAAAAACTATGATAATAGTATCCCAGAGGCAGAACAACCTAAATTATCTATTAAAGAATATGATAATAGAAAAGCTTATAATGCTGTAATGAGAGATCCTGCTTTAGTTAATCTTAGAAATGTTATTCTAGATGTTATGAATGAGGCTAATGATAAAATTACTCACTCTAATTATAAGAATAATTATAAGTTACCACAAATTAATGGTAATATATTTAATTATTGGGGTGGTAGAGGGCTTATTACAGGTACAAGAAATTATATGGTAGATGCATTTGGTATTCAACCAGATGATGAAATACATGGAGTAAAAGTAGAGACTAGACCTAATGGTACAGAGATAAATATTATGCCTACTATGTATACTACCATGCTTACTGATCCTGCTTCTGGTACTAATGATTTAATTGGAGCTATTGCTAAGTATTACAGAATGGCTTGTAATTATGAGAATAAAAAGAAAGTGGCACCTCAATTAAATCTATTAGACAGTTTAATTACTAATGCTGGTTCTATTAGACAAAAAGGTTTTACTAAACCTGCTGCAAGTAGTAAATTAGCAGATGCAGTTCATACTTATATAGGTTATCATATCTATGGTAGACGAGATATATTACCTGAAGTAACATTAAAAGGTTATAAGATTTCTTTAGATAAAGTATTTGAGCATTTTTCAAGATGGGGTAGAGATATTGGTTTGTCTTGGAACTTACGTTCTGCAATATCTGGTGGAGTTGCTGCATGGAGTTTTTATGCTAATGATGCTTTTGTTCGTAAGCATTATAATATGCATGATTTCACTATTGCAAATAGTATTTTAACAAAAGAATTAATTAGCTTGAAAGTTGCTAGTCAATTTGGTAAGAATCAAGCTAATAATAAATTGATAGGTGCATTAGAATATAATGGTCTTACTTTTAATCAAGAGGAAGATTTATCTAATACTAATAGATGGAGAATAGGTAGAATGATTACTAGAGCTGCAGAACCATATTCTGCTTTTAAGTTAATGTCATTTTTACCTAATAGTGCATTTACTGTTTCAGTTTATTTAAACTATAAGTTAATTCGATTAGAAGATGGGCAATTACATTTTATTTCTGAGAACGATTTTCTAGATAACCATTTTCTTAATAAGTCTATAGAAGAGCGTAAGGCTATATATAGAAATGCTAAAGATAATCTATGGAATGCATATGAAATGAAAGATGGGTTTAGAGTAAAATCCAAGTATGCACCATATGTTACTGCGGAGTTAGAAGAAGAAATAACTGCTAAGTTAGGATCTATATCTAGTCATGCTGAAGGTATGGTTGAGGAAGCAGATAAAAGTGGTGTTCATTTATTACCAGCCCTTAGTACTATACTTATGTTCCGTGCTTTTATTCCAAAAAATATAGAAAATACAATATCTCCAATGTACTGGAATTACCAGACAAAAGAGTTATCGATGGGAACAGCATCAGCATATTTCTATGGATGGAAATACGGATCTGATAGAAAGCTTATTAAACTCTTGAGAGTACTCACTGGAAGAAATGATGAGAAGTTAAAAGAATTACAAGAGCAATATCCTGATGTAGATATAAAGAAACAAATAGATTTACATATTAGAAGGTTTAATGCTCAAATGTTTACATACTTCTTCTGGTTAACTATATTTAATCTATTTGGAATGGGTGCAGATGATGACGATTATTGGTTTACTCAATTCTTACGATTAGAGTTAAAGAAGATTTCATTAGAGTCTGGTTCTAGATATAATGCAATGGATGTATTCGATATTCTTAATTCTATTACTCCATTAATTCAAACATTTGTAGATGTTAATAGGGTTATTAATCCGTTATCTTATTTGAGTAGTAGAAAATATGAAGAAATTGAGAGAGGTGCTTATAAAGGCTTAAAAGGATGGCAAAGAGACTTCATTAAAGTTATTCCAATACTTAATGCCTATTATAATATGAAAAATCCACGAGAGAAACTAAACGATATGATAAATCGTATTGGATAAACAAAAAAGGGATCGTTTCACAACGACCCCTTTCTTTTTTCAAACAATTAAGTTTTGGATACTAAAATCCAAGGCAATTTATATCTTCAAGCAATGTTGGCTCTTGAACATCTTGCTGCTCAGCCATTTGCATTATAAATAGTTCTTCTCTCACTGTTAACGTTACTTCATCTTTCATAATACTATCATTTATTCTAGCACTTGAACTAATAAATACATTCTTATTAGTAAACTGAGTAATATGCTCTTTTACTTTAAGAGGTAATAGATGATAATATCTATTCTTTATTGCATATATTAGTCTATTATGCTTTGGATTTATTTTAAATATGAAGACGGTATGATAATCTATATCTCCTTTATATCTATAGTAACCTAAATATAAATGATGCTGCTTATACAATTTACATAAATTTATATATTCAGTATATGATAAACCTGCATAACTTATGTGCAGGTTTTCTTTTATAAAATAGGTAGATAACTTCTTTAATACAATATTAGAATAACATTTATTAAAGAACAGAGATACTATCATTTCCATCATACACTTCTGATCCATCTCCATCGTAATACTCTCTAGAGTGGTCCCATAAATCGTTTTGTTTATGCCAGCATATTCTTCTGATAGTTTCTGATATTATTGTAAGTCTTTCTTCTATACATTCTGGAGTAAAGTTAATAACTCTAACTTCATATCCATTATTACTTTGGATAGCAATGATATAGGTTTCTTTTGTATATTCATCTATATCTATATTCAGTTCGTACTTAAAGTACCAATGAATAGCTAACCAATAGTAAGCTAATTGTCTTCTATAATCATACTCTTCAATAGAATGTTCAAAATTCCATACATCAGCAGTAGTTTTTAAATCTACTAATGTAATCTTCTTTAGAGTATGATCTATCATTAGCCTGTCTAACAAAGACTTACAAGATAAATGATAGTTTTCGTAAGCTTTTGGAAATTCCCAATTTATGTGGAACTCGTTATTTTGTTCGCAGGTTTGCGGTTGTTTATATAATAATTCATTTGCTTTCTTATGATCCTGAATGTTTTGCTTAATAGTTTTTAGCATATTCAGATCAGCAAACGAAATAGATTTCAACTCAGTTTGCCGTTCAGTCTTAAGATATTCTATGTAGTTTTCTAGCTTTTTAGCCATTTCTTTGGCTTCTAAGAGTATTTTTTCTTCACTCTTACCTTTTGTACTATAGGCATCAGAATAAGCCTTTATAAGGGCTAAATCTGGGTCAATTTCTACAGTACCAACTAGTTTGTCAGCAAATAACTGCTGTTGTTTACTACTTGGAGTTTCAAAGTCTAGTATTCGATAATGTGCCCAAAATTCTTCAGGTTGAAGAATATACATATGTATCATTGTTCCTTTATCTAAATAACTAGCTTTAAGACCTTCAGCGTTTCCTTCTAGCATATCTTTTAGATATTTTGGACCTTTCTTTAAGAACTGCCCTAAATTACTATTAGATATACGAGAATTGTCATCATAGTAAGGTATACTTAAATCCATATTATTCTTCTACATTTTCTGATTCTTCCTCGTCCTTTACTGGACCTAGATCAACAATCAGATCATATTCTTCTAATACGTTTTTATTTTCCATCAGTTAACTGTTTTATTTGTTTAATACATTCATCTACTTCCTTATGATTATGAACAATAAACAAATTATATTGTTCATCTAAACCTGATTTAACTAAGTTATACTGAAATAATTTCCACTTATAAGGAAAGACATCATTAGGTCTACCTTTTGCTTCAATTATAAAGTTATTACCTACAAAATCTGGAGTATATGTCATAGGACGTATCTTTTTATCTTTAAACTGAAAACTAGGGACTAGCTCAAACTTTATAGGCTCGTACTCAGCTTTCAGTTTATTTTCTTTTAGTGCTTTATATGTGTATACTTCTAACTTACTTCGGAAATTAATATTATCGAAGACAGTTGGAGTCGCATTTATCACTTTCTTGTTTTGACTCTTTTTCTTTTTCATCTAAGATTTGTTTTAATAATTTCTTAAACGAAAGAAGATTGAGTATGTTGCTAATAGTACAACATAAAACAATAAAGGATATTAAAGCTACTAAATTGACAGTAATTGTAGTACTAAGCAACTCGATCATTAAGTGCCTCCTTTAATTTCTCAAGTTCTACAATCAATGTTTCTAACTCCCGTTTAGCATTTAGCATTTCCTCATCAGTAAGTTCAGTATTATTATTTTTAACTATACTTAATTTTTCACTGATTTTATCAATGATAGAATAATCAAATACAGCTACAGCAATACCAAACAAGTATGTACAAAACATACTAATAAGGAACGGAACAGTAAATATCATACCAATACCAAACCGAATACCTTTCCAAATATTTTTTAATACTTTCATAATGTCTTATTTAACCAGTTTTTAATAACTTCAAAGCCGTTATTCTTAACGGCATCACTAATATCTTTACTTTGGAATTTCTTATGCACTAAGAATCCATTTAAGCCTGTTTTCTTGCTTATCTTACGCATATTTTTGACTCCTGCAGGATCTCTATCAAAACATACTAATATACGCTTAAAACGTTTCTTTAATATGTCTAAGATATTATCTGGAATAAATGTACTTTCTGATGATGGAGATATTGCATCATAACCCATTTCTCTTAAACACATTACATCTTTGAGAGATTTAGTTATAATCAATAATTCTCCCTTTTCAGGAAGTTGTTCTAATCCTTGAATGTCGTACTCAGTAAGATTATTACGCCATTTAGTGTATTTATCTGCTAAAGGTCTATAAATTTTAAATTTATCATAAACCTTATATGCATACATCGGACTTTCATCTTTATAAATACCTTTTACAATTCCGTCACATAAATAGTATTTAATACTACTTACATTATATCTCTTTAATGTATCTAGAGTAATACCAAACTGTTGCCAAAATGCTTTATCAACATTAGTGAATTCTTGTCTTACTACTCCAATTACGGTTTCTTCAGACTTTTCATACGCTTTAGTACTCTTTAAAACAGTGTTATTTTTTATATTCAGATCTTTCACAATCTGCTTTAGTAGTTCATTATAATTAGTTATGCCAGTATATTCTTGCACAAATCTAATTACATCACCACAAAGACCATTACCATGATCTTTAAATAACAGTTTACCTGTTTTCCTACTTCTAAATATCCCAAATGAAGGATTTTTATCTTCTCTAAATGGACTATTATAGATATAACCTATTTTAAATTGCCCTATATAACGTGCATATATATCATACTCTGTTACTCTAGATAGAATGTAATCTAAAGTAATAGGATCCTCTTTTTTAATTCTCTTAGAGTCGTACATAATATAGCAATTTTAGTGAGAGTAGAGGACTTGCACCTCTCCTTAGGTAAAAAATACCGGGCTATTCACACATCTGCTTATCCTCTACTAGGATTATGTGCTTACTCTCTTTTTGTGTGAGAGGGGGATTCGAACCCCCATGCTAGTATATATTAACTAGCTCCAATCTAGGTATTCTGTCGTCCTTTTCAGACTTTGTATTTCTTTACCAGACAGTACATCCACTTACGTGCGATAATACCTATTCCTCATCCCCATGATCAGTGTCAAAAAGTTTTTTAATTTCTTCAATTTTTTCTTTAGCGCCTTCTTCGCACAGGCACTCTCCTGAAGAGATATAAATGTCAGATTTAGTACTTTTCCTAGTTTGTCTAGGAACATGACCTAGCCCCCAACCACATTTAAATTTGGCAGTCCAAAATCTGAACATATGATATCTAAAAAACCAAGGAGATACACATGTAAGCATAGTAGGTAATATTAAGGGGTCTTCAAATCGCTTAAATACTACTTCTACTAATAGATACTCAATATGCTCTTCTTTGTAATAACCTAACGATTCTACTTCAGCAAATGTTGAAATCTGCACACGATAACCTTGAGATTCTAAATAATCTGCAAGTTTTAAAGCAGTATATGACTTATAAAGCATATCTTTTGCAGATACTATACAACTTTCGCATATTCCTACATGTAGTTTAATAAATTTTCCGTTTTTATCTCCTCCAGTTCTTTGTCTTTTCCTAAGAGACGGTAATCCTTCGATAAATCTATCGTAATTCATATCGTCTCCATCATTTTCATCATACTTGTAGTTAGTTTTTGATCCTCCAAATATAAGATCTTCATCTAACTTCTCAAGTTTATCTAAACCTCCTTTATAAAAGTATTTAGACTTCTGAATCTCTTCTTTAGTTAGTCCTACCCATTCAGGATCATCTACTCTAGAAATCTCCTTATATTTATCAGGACTACCTGTATCTTCTTGAACTTCACACTCAGTGTAAAATTTATCGAGATTATCAAAATGTGTCTCCAGCTTTTTACCCATGTCACGCTGCCTTTTTAATTTCGGATTTAGTTTCAGATGTTTGTAGAAAACGAGTTGAAAAATCTAACTCTTTATTGACCATTTCTTTCTCAGAATCAGTCCAGTTAGTAATCAACATCTCTTTCCAATTCTTAAAATAAGCCTTCTTCATAAGGTGTCCAGACTGAATCATACGCGTAGATGCAACTCGGCGTAGATTACACTCTTTGATTATCTCACGAAGTTTCCGTACGTAGTTTACTACATCAGTATCATACTGACTTTCGTAATCTACAGAATAGTTAACTTCTATAATGCCACCGGTGAATCGGTCAATAGTAGATGCGTCTAATTGATTGTTAGCCACATACTGTCGACTCGCACCATTGCCAAACGTATTAGAAGTAGCAATGATGATACACTCGGGGTGACGACATACTAAACCAGTAGTAGTCTCAATCTCACCGTTAGCAAGAGCAGCATTTAATACTTGACCTACTGCGGGGTCTAATGCAGTCATCTCATCAATCAAGATAACAGATGGCTTAGCATAATATTCTGCAAACTTAGTAGATTCTCGAGTAGGATACTTATACCCTACGAATTCCGTAGCAGAAGTACCAATACCACAAGAAATACATAAATACGGAATATTAAGTTCATTTGCAACATTGCGAGCCATAGTAGATTTACCACATCCTGCAGGACCTACCATCCAAATGTTTCGCATACCAGCTTCAATAATCTTCTTCAATTGTTCCTCTGGTTCCATTTTGGATATATCAACATATTTAGCTTCTTCAGCTAAACGTTTCTTTTCTTCCTCTAACTTCTGTTTAAGTTTTTCAAGTTCTTTACGAAGTTTATCCTGAAACTCACTAGCTTTACGCATAGTAATCCCAGAAGCAGATGTTTTGAACTTCTCTCCTTTATTGTTTGTAAGAGTGTATTTAGTTCCAAAACTGGTATCTTTCTCTATGACTTTCCAAAAATCTATCGGTTTTATACGTTTATTTTTACCTTTTTCGTCTTTAATAGTAGTAGTAATACTACCAAAAAACTCATCACCAACCTCTAGATCTTTTGGCTTTGTTTTAGTAGTAAGATTGTCTCCGATGCTACCGTTAGACTCAGACCCTTCATCATTCAACATCTTTTCAGATGCTTGTTTGAACATTTTTTCCCACTCAGTTTGTTTACCGTTTTCAACAAACTGTTGCATCATCTGCAGAAGTGGATGTTCTAAGTCATCATGTCCTTTTGCATTACCACTAATCTTACCATTTTTTACTGAATATTTTAAATCTGTTAACTTTGATTCTAACTCTTGAATATCTAACATAATAAACTACTTTTTGAGGTTAATAAAAAAAGGGAGAGTAACTTTTGTTACCCCCCCCCCCAATTTAATTGGTTATATAATGTTCTACCTTTTTTAGAAAGGCAAATCATCCTCACTATTGTTACTTGTTGTAACATCAACACTTTCTAATGTACCATTTACTACTTGGAATGGATTAGCATTTTGTTTCTCGACATCAGCTACAATAGGCTTTTCAAATAAATCAATTCCTAACTTAGTAATCATTGATTCACCAGCATCTACTGTAGACATAGGCTCGATAAACGTGTATTTCGCATACTTCGGAAGTGTGGTATAACCTTTATCATTATAGACAACTTTTACTCTTAAGGCTTTGTCCTTAATGTTATCTGCAGACAAAAGTCCTACTACCCATTTAGCATACTCTTTGAAGCTTTCACCTTCAAATTGCAACTTATCCTCGTCATAAAAACACTCTAAAATCTGCTTTACACGAGAAAATTGCTTATCACACTTTAACTCAAACTCATCCTGAGTAAGCTCACCGAAACTTGTTTTCTTTCTCGGTTCCCACTCAGTGTGAGTCATAATCCTACCTTCTTTTTCGAATTTAAATTCGATAAAACTGTTATCTTGAATTGAGGTTTCATATCTAACTCCAACTAAATGAACATTATCATGAATACCTGCACTTAAAAATGCTACATCGTTTTTTACAATCTTTTTTGCTCTGCTAGAACTGTACATATACGTATATTTTAATCATTATTAGGCAAATAAATTCTATCCCAATAGGTAACTAACTTACCTTCGTTATCACTTTCAGCAATAACAATTTTCTGGCCTCTAAGATGAGGCGCTCTCGCTTCTACTATATTGTTTTCTCCGCCTTGAAACGAAATTAATGTCTGGTTTTTCTTTCTATAGACATAGCCTATAGCATCTGCTTCTCCACAGATAATATCACTAAGTCTTCCAGCAAGATCAAGCTGCATTTCAGATAGTTCTTCACCATCCTTATTGACTAATTTATCTTTAGTATGACCTACTAAAATAAATTCTTCACACAACTCTCTAAACATATCAATAACTTTTCTAACAGCCTGTCTGATATAAAACCACCCAGCACCATTAGGCAACATTCGAACATCTCCTCTATAGGACTTACCCATTGGAGTCTGTTGATAAAGAGTTAGAGCATAACTTAACGTTATTTCTTCTAATCTTGTTGCATTATCAATAGTTATATGCTTATAGAAGAAGCCATTACATTCTTTATTCTTTTGACGAATAGCCGCAGCAATTTCGCCTAAGTCATTTACGTTTCTAGCTTGAACACAGAGAGAATCTAAGAACTCAGCTCCTCCCTCTAAGTCAATAATCAAATTTGAATCTAATTGACTTGCTATAGTAGTTTTGCCCGATTTTGGTTTACCAAACAATATTAAGAATCTTGGATTCTTTACTTTGGCTTTAACTTTTTCAGTAGGTAATACTATCATAATGAATAGATATTAACTTACTGTGATTTGATACGATATGATAAGATTTGTAAATACTGAAAATAGTAAGTATATGTTGTTTTTTAAAAATTACTCGATCACAAAAATTTCGATAATAGTAATAGATACACTAAGAATTGTTGTTTTTCTCTCCGAAGTCAAACTGTTAAAAAAGCTACGGTTTGCATTAAACGGAATAACAGTATCTCCAATCTGTACAAAATCGCTAAAGAAATTAGCCGGAATACCGTTAATCAATGCTTCATAACTATCATTACCATAGTAATCACGATATGCATTCATTCGATTTACAGCGTTCTTCCAAGCTTCATATACATCAAGATCACGTTGAATCTTCTTATAGCGATAGTTACTATCGAACAACGGACTCTTTTTCTTTTCTACAGCAAAAGGAAGAAGATAAAAAGGAGTCGAACTATTATATGAACTCCGACACGGAGTCTGATAATACGGAGTTAAACCCATTGCTTTATCAAACAAGCTTTGTGTATAACTACTTACAGAATTATTACCTGTTGTTGTTCCAAAGTAAGAAGAATTGTTGTTGGATTTACCAAAAGAGAATATATAATCTTTCATATCAGTCTTTTTTTAATTGTGAACTAAGTAGGGTTTAGTTCCATGCCTCTTTCAATTTCGATAATATTGTTGTGTGCTAGATCATTTTCGAAATCAAGAATTGCTAATTGTCCTTCCCTATTCTTTAGAATATGGAGATATATCTTGTTTTGTACTGGGAGTCGATGAGGTCCGTACACTGCAAAGCCTAACGTTTCTGGACGGGCGATTACAAGTACAACATCACTTCCTTGAAAGATAGCATCAGCGGAAGAAATATCACTACGCATTGGATAATGACATGTTGGGTTATTAATTCGATCAGGAGACTCAATGTTCCTGTTCATTTGTGAGAGCTGAATTATACTTGTGCAACCTACTTTTTTTGCATTTATAAAACAGTTCTGTAAATCTCTAATAATATTTAAAGCACTTTCATCACTTCTACCTCTTACTAGCAGTGTATGATCTAGCATTACTACTAGCCATTTATCTTTAGCAAGAGTGTCTTGAAAATACTGTATCGTATCCTTAATCTGATCGACTGTAGCTGCAGAATCTACATAGTATATAGGAAATTTAGCAATCTGTTGTGCTTCTTCTTGTATCTTCTGAAATTCTTCATCACGAAGATCAAATTCAGAACTATATAATTCTGCAGTAGTCTTTCGCATTGAACTGCTTATTTTTCGACCTACTTGTCTACTTGATAACATTTCAAATGAAAAAGATAATACTATAACATTCTTATTAGGATTTAGACTAATTAAATCAGTTTCTAACATATTTGCAAATGAGGACTTACCTGATCCAGAGGCACCTACTATTGTATAGATGCAACCTTGTTCTATGCCACCATTACACAATCTATTGAATTTCTTCCACCTTGTTCTAAGTGGTTCAATTTCATGTTTTCTACGCATGTCAATATACTCTAAAGCTTCTTCTGTTACTTCAGAAATATGCTTGAATGGTAGTGGTTTATATAAGTGTTGTTCCATAAGATGTTTGTTCATTTTGTTCAACACTACATTTCATTTGCTCGTCAAGTGCTTCCCATTCACATTGGGTAAGCCATTTCCACATTGTTTTCATATAACCCATACGACCGGTCATTGTTAATTCATTTTGCTGGAATTTTAAACATTCCATTAAATGTTCATGAGCTGCTCTACTCTTGCCTACGATAGCGTTATAACGCTTTCTACAATTGTTTTTATTGGCTCGTAAGAAGCTCTTTGTACCATCCGGTCTAATGACAACCTGTGGATATGCTTCATAGAATTCATCAAACATCGTAACTTTTCTTTCGATAAGCGATGTTAAAGTTTCAGTCGGAAGATAAACTACTGCTTTGTCTGAAACCTTTTTTTCTATGTAGCCTTGATCAATTAAATCTTGTATTTCTGTCTCGTTCACCAGACTGATAAGTGACAGGACATCTTTGATATTAGCTTGATTATTGCCTAATACAAGATTTAAAAATACTAGCTGATTAATAGTCAAATGCTCAATTTTACTGAGCAGTTCTGTATCTAGTTCTAATATCATACACTTCTCCTTTCGTTAAAAGAAGTCTATGTCTTAGAGTATGATAATCTGTGATATTTTATGAAAAGTCCCATAGACTTAACTGTTGTGGCTTTAACTGATTAATAATCTTTGTAGCTTGTAGGATATAATAGTGATAGTTAATATTATAATCTTCAATAGGTTTATCTGGAGTAAATTTATTGTGTATAGTTACACCATACCCTTTCAACATACTCTGGTATTCTTTGATACCATTTTCAGATTTCCATTTCCAAAGATACAAACCATCAGTACTAACATAGAATCTGTTAACTCTCTGTTGTATTTCTCCATTATATTCTACAGTCCATTGTTTGCCTGTTTTTTCTGCTTGTAGAAACTTACGAATGTCTTTACAATTCATTATAGTATCTTTCACTGGAATTCCATCTGCAAAATACTTAATGACTGCTTCTGGTATGATCTTAGGATTAAGACCTTTCCCGAGTAAGACATCAGTAATAAACATACCTTTTTTCTTAATAAGTTTACTATCTTTAGTTTCTTTGTACCCTTCTTTAATTGCAATATAATCATTAATTGCAAATTGATACATAGCTTCAAAACGTTCTTCTTCTAGTTCGAGTTTAGTTAGTTGTTCCCATCCAGTACATGCTTGCTTTACTTGTTGATATTTATCCTTCTTTAAAAGAACAAATAACCCATCTGTATTTGCTTGTACTATTCTACATCCTAACTCGGATAAAGATTCCGCTAACATTAGTAATAGTAATTGTCCGTTAATACGGATTTGCATTACTGCAAATGGACTATAACAAAAATTATGTTCATTTTGTAAATTACCACTTAAACCATTTAACGCAAGTTTCAAAGTTTCATTTTTCACTTTGTTCCCATTTCTTTTTGCTTCTAGTCTTTCTGTTCTAATTTGAGAATAGACTTCTAGGAACTCTGGTCCTAAATGTTTAGGATAAAACTTATATTGTATTAGCATACTTGGATATAGGGAAGCAACGTCTATATCTATAAGCATTTCATCTTCTTTAGGTATAATAATCTCAGGATCATTTACTGAATGAATACCACCTACTCCTACAGAATATCGTAGATTGTTAAATATAAATTTATACTCATAACCTTTTCTACCCGGAGAAACTACTTGTTTTTTCATTTCTTCAAGCATTTTGTTTAGGATAGGAGATTTATATTTAACAAAAGGTAGTATAACGTCTTTCAATGGAATTAAGCTCATTGGTGAACGTAAATTACGTATCTGCCACCAATTTTGTCCTGTTTTTTCTAGGTATTTCTGTGTGATAATTTTCATTCCAATATTCACACCATCTTTACTTAGGACTCTTACACCATATTCATCTTCAATAGCAATTCGAAGATCTACATCTTTCTTGCATCTATTTAATAACTCAGAAGTTGATTCAACATCATTTATATTATATTGAATCATTTCATCAAATAAGGATTCTGGTAATGGTTTAGTCCAATCATATACAAATTCTTGTACATTTGGATATTGCATAGTTACTTGCATTTCTTTCAAACCTACTCGTAACTGTGTAGAATACAACATTGTTAGAATATCAAATGATTCAAACCATTGTTGATATTTCCATTCTTTCCATAACCCTTCTTCACCTTCTTTACTATTTACAATAACTTTACTGAAATTATAAATAGAACTACAAATTCTCCAATACGGATGTACTATAAGCTTTTCATAGTAATCTATCATATAGTTTACTATAGGATTATCATAATGAATATTATTATAACCTGCAAATATTATATCTGTATTAAATTGATAATCTGTAGTATAAGATTGGTTCCATGATCCTTCTGTATTATTAAACTGTTTAAAAAACTTAACTAACTCTTCTAGTTGATTTTTTCTACTAGATATTTCAAATAAATGAATTTCGTTAGTTTCAGTATTCTTCACAGCACAATGAAAGATATTTTGAAATACCTCAATATCATATACTAATACTGTCTTGTTTCTAATTTTCATGGTTGTGGTTTTAATCTCGTGGAAGAGTGCAGAATCGAACTGCCCTATATTGCATCGATATAGTACCTAGTGTAGTTTATCAGGCTATTACTCTTCCTTATGTGCGTCTTTCGACGCACTTTTTATGCCGCTGCAGCTGCTCTTTGAGAAGCTATGCGGCTTGTCAAGTAACCATCAATATTATAATATTTACTGTTAATTGACTCAAGAATGCAATGATCTAACGTCGGACTGTTATATACGAACGTTCCTACGTAGTCATCCTTGTAGAGATCACTATACATCCTGTGATAGTGATTCATCCACTTGTGTAATGAATCCTGAGAAATGTTCATTCCTATGGGATCCAAATCTATACGTTCTTTATGTGTTTTGTCCTTAAATACATTAACACTAATGTAATAAGGATATGTTACAACCTTCTCTTTAGGTTCTAACTTACGAGGAGGCACTTTCTTTTTCTTGCCAGCATACTTAGACCGTTTCTCCTCTTTCTTAGCTTTACGCTTACTTTCCGACTCGAGGAAGTGCTTAATCTGCTTCATGACTTCCTCAGTCTGTCGAGCTTTCTGATTTTCGATACGCTGTTTCCTGTTAATACGTTTATCTATTAAACGTTGCTCTCGTTTAGAACTGCTTTCAAGCGATGCTTTTGCAGATTCGTATTGCTCATCTGACATAGATTTTCCGGAATGTTTACGGAACTGATTCAGATTTTCAATCTTCTCGTTAAGGATACGCTCAAAACGTGTTTCAGCTGATACATGTTTCTTTACTACGGCAAACTCACTAGCTAGTTTACGTTTGCGGTATAACACTAAGCGCTCTATGTTAGAGATTACTTTTGTTCTACGCTCTTTACGATTTTCCTTACGATGTAGTTTAACTACTTCTTTGAAAGTTAAACCTTTTTCTGCAGCTTCTTTCTTAAGAGCTGCTGTTCTCTCTTTGTTTGATATTGTTGTTTTCATTTCTTTAAATTTTTGATAAATTTATAATGTTAACTCTGTAACGGAGTGTGTAAGAGAGACTCGAACTCTCACTCTAACAAAAATGTTATGTTCTACCATTAAACTATTACACTAATTTCTTTTTTATGCTGCAGCCTTTGCTTTACTAAAAGACATATCGATTACTTTAGCATTCTTACGCTCAGTGTTCTCAAGCGAATGAACAGCATTGTAATCTAATAACTCTTTGTTAAGAGTATTAATCTTTATCGTAAGTGCCTCAGACAGATTCTTAACAAATCCTCGGGTCAATACCTCTGTCTTCTTCATGCGTTTCTTTCCCACTTTCTTAATTATCTCAGGATCCAGAGTAGGAACATGCGATAATTGCTTTTTAATCTCTTTAAGCTCGCCTACAGCGAAGATAGTAGGATAGATTGAATCTTCTGGAAGATCATTAATGTCAGTAAATCCAAGATTTAATGCTAGAGATTGCAGCTTAATCTCAATACGCTCTTTACATTTATCAAAAATACTATCTAGTAGTACTTTCATATCGTAATTACGCTTAAATCCACGGAAAACTACATTTTCCATTTTAATAATATTCCAAGTTCGAGTTATATCTGCAGATAATTTATCACGTTTTTCTATAATTTCAGTTGATGTTGTCATACGAATTGATTTTAAATGATTAATACTATTCGATTTCGCATCAACTCCCAGTGTAACTATGGGGCAACCTAATGCCCCGTAGCTTTTATGCTCGTAGAATCTTATAAAGTTCTGCTTGAGCGTTTTCAAAGTTTGATGTTAACGAATTATTAGTTTCGTCTATCTGATTAAATGATTCAAATAATTTAACCTTAGTATCGAAAATATCCGTTAAATTAAACTCTTTACCTTCAGAGACCATGTAACAAACATAAGAGTTAAATAACTCTTTAATCTGTGCACCAGTCATACCATTTGCAATAATTTCGATAGCCTCACGAGCTGTATCAGTCGTAGCATCGAACTTGTTTTCTTTCATAAAGTCGCCGAAATACAAGTTGAATACATCATATGCATATTTTCCATCCAACGCATTGATATGGAAAATCTTGTCAATTCGACCCGGACGCTTAGAGATACGTGCTTCAATCCGTTCAGGATGATTTGTTGTCATCATTACTACAGCACCGTTCTCAATATTCGGACGGTCAATACCATCTAGGAAGTTAAGAATAGCAGAATTATTACGACTACTTAACGTTGCTTCACAGTCTTCAAATACTACAATAGTACGTCGATTAATACGGCTACATTCTTGAATGTGCATTGCCATAGATTGAAAATCTGTAACGAATACTACTGGAGAATCCCCAGAATATTTTTTAGCTACGTCGTAACAAATAGAAGTTTTACCTGTACCCGGTTCACCACATAGTAAAAATTTACGTAACGGTTTCTGATTGAACTTTGAAAACATTTCAACATTGTCAAAGAAGAAGTCAACGCCTTTAATAAGTTCTTCTTTACATTGATGAATAGCTGGATTACTTTGGATATCAGTAATCTCTTTATAACGCATATAGGTTCCATATCGGCTTTCTACTGCTTGTGCTCGGTAGATACCTGACTTTGGTACGTTTGACTTTACTTCAAGTTCATCTTTTAATGCGGTTTCACACAGATAATTGTAAATATCTCGAGTATATACATATATACGTAGAACTTCGTCTTGATCTGTTGGCGACGGGCATACTACATAGTAAAATACCTTATCATCAACATAATATGCTTTTACTCCAGACATTAAATTCTTTTTATAATCATCCTCATCCATTTCAAGCTTTTTAGTACTAGCCTCTGCTCGAGTGATGTAATGATGTATAAGTGGTAGTTCCTCAGTTCCATATACTTCTGATAATACAGTTTTATCTCGTGAAGAAATCTTTTCGTAATAATCTGTAATATCTGTAGTTGTAACATAGATGAGTTCTTCTTCCTTAATGCCATAATTATTCTCTAACATTAACTTCTTAGCAATATCTTTCAGTTCATTATAATCTTTTACCATATATAAATTTTTTAGTTAATAATTTATACGGGAGAACATTTTGATAATGCGTCCAATATGTAGAAACGAGTGGTCACGTTTACATCGATGTAACATCTCTTTCTTATTCTCAGAGCTTTCCGTAACTTAGTATCCTATTATAGATACCACATCGTGACCATTAAAGACTCTAACCTTCCTGAGTCTTTATACTTTATTTTTTAAAGAATAAGTATATTTACTATCACTATTATACCTTCCTAATTCAAAGCAATGTACAATATCTTACTCAATTTCGTAGAATTTTAAGTCTTTACCTAAAAAGACTGGTCCATTAGCTGTAAGTACAGCTACACCATCAGGATTTCGCACTTGTTTAGTAACAGCTGCTAATATCGTTTGTTCAGAAGGAACCTTCCCCTCCTTTTGGATCTCTTTATAACCATACAAATAAGCTGTAAGAAGAATATCTACCATCCGATTCTTATCATCTTGCTTAAGTGTAAAGTTAACGAAGTCCTGATATAGACCGTCTAATGCGAAATCATTTCTATTTTTGCCGTTTCCAGCCATGAAGTTTATCAGATGCACTACTAAATCGTGGAAACTTAACTTCTTTTCACAACCTATGAAGTGATTCCACCATTCAAAACAAGTCGCACCAATGACAAAGGAACCATCGTCTTTTAGACTTCTAGTTCCGGGCTTTTTGTTATTAAACAAAAAGGAATTGAATATATCTTCATCAGCTAGGATTCGTTCTAGATTTAATCTAGAGGATCTGCTGAGATTTTCCATCTTCAATCAATGTTAACGCTTTGAAAGTTTACAGACTGACCATATTGGGCCATGTTCAATCTGCACGAATCTTCCATAGCACGATTAGCATCAGCTAATGCCTGTGCCTGACGAGACAACGTTTCCATCATAGAGCTAATCTCCTTCCGTGACCGCTCGTTGAATGAAATAGTTAACTCAGTTGCAGTTTTGTCATCAGTAAAGAACTGAGGCAAACCCGTAGACTCGCTTGCGATTGCGGAGACTACTTCCTGAACTGTCGGTTTCTTAATAATATCACTAATGTCTTTAGCTCCTGCTAAATCAAGCTGAAGCTTAGGATCACGGTTAAACTGTACTACCATTTTACCGTCACCTACATCAACAAGCTCTGCTTGTCGGATGCGAATGCGTTCTACGCCATGTAACCAAATAGGATTTGCAAGCCGCTGCTTGCCTTCCCGCTCTTTGTTCGAATAATCTGCATCTACATTAGTCCGCTTAATCCGGATCAAGTTCATACCTAACAATGCACCTAATTGAGATGCTACTACTAAATTATAATTTACATTTGCCATTTTTAAATTCCTCCTTTTGATAAGTTAATAATTAATGAAAATTTTCTCACATCTTTCCCTATGCGTTTCGTCACGATTTATCATCATCTTATATCAGATAGGTTAAAAACCACGGTCGTGCAACATTCAAGTTGTGCAAGGAAAGATGCAAATGTGTTTTTACTTTAATTTATATGATAAGCAAAATAATTCCGTTCTTGATAATTCGCTATTGCGGTATACTCCTTATAAACGAGACAGGTTTATAAGTTTACTGAGTCATATCTTACTTTGGAACCGCATACTGCATTGTGACCAGAGCTAATGAAACTCATCGATGAGTATTCTAGGTTCTGATTCCAAGCTGTACTATATTCTGTAATCTCTATTACAGAAGATCCGTAATAATCAACACGTTTTTTCTGGTTACTCAGATAAAAATAGTAAAGTAAATAAGTTAGCAAGACTATATCCTAGGGATAGAACTAGTATAGATTGACCTATCTAGATTCATATAAACTTTACTAATGATTAAAACTGTCTTATCGGGCAAGTAGTTATGTCCGGTCGTTTTTACAGAACGTTGCTAAAACTGCAAGGCGATCAAAGGAATTGCCATCTTTGTCTTTGTTATTTGTAATAACTTATAGGTCTCATATAGTTATTCACTAACGCCTACCTCTTACGCTAGATATACTTATTACTAAGTACAGAGCTACCAACGTAACCTTGACTAGGATTTTGTTTATTTTACTTGGATGAAGATCGAGGACTTTCACCTCTTCTCATTTACTCTCGCTTATAAATAGGTCTATAAGTAATAGTTCACTTTCGTTCACTCTTAAAGATTTACAAGCTTCAATGAGACGCTTTCTCTCGAACATATAATATTGCGTATTATACCCTGATACTACTAAGCAATCGCATTCGCCAAGTTGTGGTCGCATTCAGTTTCCCTAGCGAGGACATCCACAAATTTGTTATTCGGTTGTTGAACCTACGTTAGTTAGACATGTTAATTCCGCTTTTGTTTAAGAGTCTCGTTAACTCTCGAGCCAGTGATAGGAATTCCTTCCCAGAGTAAATAAATACTATAAGTGGTTCATTTATACTTACAAAAGGATATTGTAAGCCGCACTATTAATACTCCCTTACTATTACACTATTTTATTAGTCTTGAATTTAGCTCCTTGACTATAAAAAGCCCTACTTTCGTTATATCTATTAAAGAAAGCTTAAACTAAACTTACTCACACCTTTAGTTTACCAGAGCGGTGAGTTTCTCTTTTTATACGAACCCTATACACTTCGCCACGGTGTCTCTAGGGGTTGAGGTAGTCTTTTCGCCACTATTCTCCTGCGTATGTTCGTTTCCATGACTTATACTGACATAACTCTATACTGATTTTAGTATTGAACATAAAACTCGGTCAGTTTTATTTAAAATCGTACCTGTCCTGATCCTTTAGAGCGTATCTTAAAAGACGTAGTATCACTCCTACGTAGTTAATACCCAGCACCTGAAGTACCCCCTTATAAAGACTATTTTAACTAGTTTTCTACGCTAGTGAACATCTTTATAAGCTCTTGCAAGCACAGACTTGGCATCTGCTCCGGATAACCTGTCATAAGTAATTATAGAAGTCCGTTACCTCTTCTATTATTATATATGGGCCATAGCCACTCAGCTTTTAGTATATCCTACCAGTTTCTTGATTTTAAATACCCTTTCTTCATACACTCATCCATAACTAAGCCAAATGTTATGTTGTCTAGATCCTTATTACTATACTACAAAAATAGTAACAACTGTAGAGTGGAACACTAAAGGTAGCTATTTGTTTAATGACGGTTTGGACCCGTCATGGACGCTATTCGGTCTATTAAAGTTAGGTCAAACAGATGGAACTTGTTTGCCTTTAAACTACATTTCGTCCTTACTTGAAACCGCACTTGATAGTGCCTACGGATTCTTAAGGGGATTCATTTGATCTTACTTAAGGATCTCTTTACTATGTAGTAACCCCTTGCAATGTTTGTCTTCGTCGCTGCTGCGCTAGATCGTGTCTTTTAATCTTCACCAACCGGTTCTCAAGATTTATGGGCTTTGCACACTGACCCATTTTCCTATTAACTTTTCAGAAGTAAAAGAATAAACTTCATAATAGGTTATCATGCTCTTGGCTCGATGTATATATTGGAGAATATATACTATCCCTACGGCATCCTGTATTCTTTGTCTACGTAATATCATAAGTTGATCAGACTTATCGAAATAAAACATACGCTGCCTTATTGCTTTTTAAGTGTGCAGCTACAATACCACTCTCCTTCATCTTACCACGGGTAAGGAGTCGTTTGACCCGACAGCTTTTATCTTTAACTGTTATGTTATACACCATGCAAAGAATAAACACATTATAAAGAAGATAATTAAGCCTACAAATGCTAATTTATCCAATGTACTATTTTTTGCTTTCATCTCTCTACGCTTTTAGGAATCTGAACACTTGGTACGTGAAATGTAGGTACTGGTAAAGAAAATAGTACTACTTTCTCCAAATATTCAGTTTTTGTTTCATACTTTACCTCCTTTTTAATAATTGGTTTACTTGGAACCTCAATTACCTCCGTAGGATGATTTACTGTTACGTTGGCTTTACCTATTCCGTTACTGCTTGTGACGTTTGCGGTTCCCTTGTTTAAATCAATCTGTAGGTCAAACTGACCTACAGGATTGAATTTTGGAATTGTAAGCTCGGGCATTTTTTGCTCTGCTTTAGCCTCATTTGGGCTCAATTTGATGACAGTTATAATCGCTATAAACGAAAATAATGCACACCAAAGGAAATCAGTTAACCGATTCATGATTGATTATTTTTTCGGTTTCTCTGCCTCCTTCTCGTCTTTTTTCTCCTCTTGCGGAGCAGTTTTACCAGACGTTGCCTCTAATGCCTTGTTTACCTCAGCCGTATAATTCTGCTCGACAAGTTGCGCAATTTGTCCAGAAGTCTTATACAAGTTCATGATAGTAACAATTAAGTTAGTGGCACGGAGGTTATAACCAGCTTCTGCTGGACTACCTAAACGTTCTGCATAGACATTCTGGAGACGTCCCATAATCTCCTTGTCTACATCCGTTGTCTTAGTAGGATACAGTAAGCAGTCTTCACGTTTACCGTCTTTCAAGCCGTTCCAAGCGATGTTATTCTCTAGCGGCTCATTAGGATTATTCTGTGCTGCTTTGTGCTTTACTATGATCTTAATGATCTCAGCTGCATCTTCGTCAGATAACTGCGGGAAGTTACGCTTAAGAGTTAAATGACTCTTAATCGGATTCTTCTGTGTAGCGGCGGACGAATAAATTTGTCCTCCAATTGCATTCAAGAACGTAGACTTAGCTGTACCAAGAATTGACAAAAGATTGTCAAATATGGTTGCATTGGATGCTGATTCCCACATAGTCTTCTCTTCCTTGTTCTCTGCAGACAGCATCTTGTACATACGTAACTTAGAGGTAGATACTAAGAAACGATTATCCTTAGACAATGTGTCACTCAGGATATAGAGAAGCGCTTTCTTAGCGTCCTCATCGCTCTTCCACAAAGCTGGATCCATGGTAGGCTTAGTGCCTCTTTGCATCTTGATCTCTTCTTTAACTGTCTCAACAGTCTCAGGAGATGCTCCTTCAAACGGAATTAGGAGCTGATCAGGCTTGTTAGGATCCGGAACAGCCTTCTCTGCCGGTAATGCAATGCCAAAGTATCCCATAGCTCGTACATAGGCTCCTAAGGCGTTAACAGGTACAGACATACCTAGTTTCTTACCGTTAATTGCCATGTTAATACCAGCTACAGCAATACAGTAACAAGTAAGGTCATCAACCATCTCGTTAGCTGCTATTACTACAGGATTCTTCGGATCTTTCCCTTTGAACCGTTCAGTAGCTACGTGAGTTAACAACACCATGTGGTTAGCATCCATAGTACTTTCCGGAGTAAGAGAAATACTACCGAGAATAGACTGTAATTCTGCATTTTTGAATACCTCAGCCGACATCTCTGCTTGCGTAGGCATAGCTGCGTTATTAACCTCTTCTGGTTGAACTACAGCTGGTTGATCGCCTGTTGCTCCTTCTGCAGGTGCAGCAGCAGGTGTCGGATCAGGTTTCTTTTGTTCCTTTGTGTCAGCTTTCGGCTGTACATCAGGTTGAGGTGCAGGCTTCTTCGGTGCCTTATCCTCTACTTTAGTTTCTACAGCAGCTTGTACTTTTACTTCCTCAGCTGCTTTTGTCTCTACTTTCGGAGCGGTAGCTCCTTTCTTTGCTTTATTCTTTGCCATTTTGATAATGTTTTAAAGATTGTGTTTAAATGTTAATTACTTGGTACGAACGTACCTAATTCTCTCGTTTGTCTGTTTTTGTTAGTGTTATCGCTATCTATGAGTCATCAAAGATAATGTGTTCCATTATATAGTTTAAACTATTCAATGGTAACACGTTCATCACTGGTGCCCATGTAAGGCATTCTGATAATAATGACTCCTGACCTGTAATATCCTGTTCGGTAACTTCAGCCATTGCTATCTGGTTGAAGCATACTACATGGGCGTCAGTAGAATCTCCTGCCTTACTAATTACCTCAACATTAGCTGCTTTTGCTTTTGGCTTGCTGCTAAAGATGTAAAGGAAACCTATAGACACACATACGCTAACACTAAAACAGAACAATAGTCTCCAAACTAAATCGTTACTATGGTTGGCCTTCCCTATAACGATTGCAGCTAAGATGACTATAATTGCGATGATTGCAACTTCTGTCATGATGTGTAAGTATTTGTTAGTTATTGTTAATGTTGTCAAAAAATTCTCGCAATCTCTTCTTAGCTTTGTTTAAGTCACTTTTTACAGTTCCTATTGGCACGCCAAGCTCAGTTGCAAGTTCCTCATAACTTAAGCCTTTGAAATATCGTAATTCTAATATATTACGATATTTAGATCTTAATTTATGTAGAGCTACTTTCAGTTGTTCAACAGTTTCCTGTTTCATGATAGCTTCCTCAGGACTGAGATCATTGCTATCTAACTGAATGTAATTGTCCTCAGAATCTATATAATGATTCTGTTTCTCATTCTTAGAAGATCTTATATAATCTATTGCAGTGTTAATTGCTATAGTTTTTAACCACATTTCAAATGAAATAGGGTTTACATAAGATTCTAATCTACTAAATGCTTTTGTGAAGGTAACAGATAATAAGTCATCTGCTACATCTTCATTCTTTACAATATCATAGATAATGTATCGAATAAGTTTATGATGCCGATCATAAAGCTCTGTAAAAGCATCTTGCTTACCAAGCTTAGCTTGCTGAATAAGAAGGTCTTCGTCTTCTCTTTTCATAATCAAACTAACTTGTTAGTAAATGTTAGGGGAGTCGAACCCCTAACATTTTAAAAAGGACAAGGCCTAGATTCAAAACAAAATGGTAAACCTAATACTTTCATAAGATAATAATCCTCGAAGACTGGTTTCCTAATGTCGTATTGCAGATGTACATTGTCGAATATTTCGTCAGCATAGATTCTAGGTAGTCCTAACTTGTTCAGCATAGATACGAAAATACGCATCTGAACTGCATCCGTTGCCCTTGTATTATGTAACATGGCAAGGTGTGTAAAGAGTTTCCTTTGTACAAATAGTAACAATGCCCTTACTTGGATTTTATGTTGAATCCACTTTAGTAATTCTTTATCACTATATTGTTTAGGGAATACTCCGTCTGGCCCATATGTCTGTGATATGACTGAGCCAAATAGATTCCAGTCTTCTTCTACTTTAGGTAGATAGGGTAAGACTAGACGGTCGTTTAGATAATCACACAGATCTGTATAATTTACTGTGAGACTATGTTCCTTTTGTCTCTCCATAACTGATCAATGATTGTTTGAGCTTCACCGTAACTGATGCTAGGGTTTGTTAGCATGATATCTGTAAGTAACTTTTCACGATCTAAATCACCACATAATGATAACCATTTTTTGTACTGTTTAGGTGTGTAAGGTAACTTTGGTATCTGTACTACTTCCTGCATCGGACTGATGATGTTCAAGTCGATCTGTCTGAAGTTAAATTCGCACGGTTTCTCAGTTAATACAGTTCTTGCTTCTGTACTGATTTCTAACTCTCCAGTATCAATGAACTTTGTTAAGTTTAACACTCTTGCAACCTGTAGCATAGGTGCGCTTCCTATTACTACTGCTATGTACTCTTGTCCACTGATTGTTACTAAATAAGTTCCACTAGTTGTCAACGTTTTCATTTTCCTTCCTAATAAATTCGTTATACACTCGAGCAATATCCATTGCCTCTATTAGATCTTTTTTGTAAGTTTTAGCAATAATTGTTGCTATCTCTGTAACATCTTGTGCGTCTCTTAGCAATGCTAAGAACTCTTTCCTCTCTTGGGGACTATCGAAATAAATACGTTTTCCTACCCTCATACGTTTCTGGTTTATCAAATACTTCCATTTCCTTCCATATACAGCCATCCCTAAGCATTTCATGCCATTGTGATGGTAAGTTATACGTATAATATAATGGTTTACTACTACGATTATGCTTATTATGATAGAAGTTCCACCAACCCCAGTCTTTCAATTGGATTATTCCAAATGGGTTACTAGAGTTAGAGTTAGTGCAAAGTAACACAACACTTTTTCTACTGCTAATTCTAAGATCATCAGCTTGTTTGTCTTTTACTTGTACACCTTTCTCTTTGAGAAAGTTATACATTCCGATAACGTTATCTCTTACTCCGGCACATATAAATTCCTGAGTAAACGAAGACACATTAAATAGATCATACTTTACTTTACTTGGCACTCTTACCATCTTCTGCAAATGTAGGAATACAACCATGTGATTCTAGCATATCAGCTTCTAGACTTAAGTCTATCCACCAATCTATCCCTTGAGGTTCTTCTTCGAAGTCTGCAGCATTAATTAATGTATTCTCTTTCAAATGCATAATTAACTCTCGACCTGTCAAAAGGTGTTCGTAACAATACCTAGCAACTGCACTTATCAGTTGATTAAGTACTCCATGATTCTCCCCAACTCTTTTCCAAGATTCAGGAAGATTTTCACTTACATAGGCTGCGTAGCCTGAAAAACTAACTCTTGCCATCCATACTGTTTTTAGTTTGTGTTATCTAGTAGGATTCGAACCTACACTACTGAATAACCAGCGTTCTACCATTAAACTATAGATATCCCTCACTTTCGTAGTTAGCACGTGACTTTACGCAACTGCTAGTTGAGTATAGTCTGTGACAAAATTATTGCCATTTAAACACACAATGAACCTATCTTATCTCTCTAATTGCTAGTCAAATCCAAGCAGCCCCTTAATGCAGGCTTCACACCTGCTTGGAAGCTTTGCGGCTCTTAACCTAGGAGTGGTTTATACCCTTGCCAAGAGGAGTCGAACCTCTATGCTTCTGACCGTGGAGCTGGAGGGACAGATTTTTTTAAGTTATTAGAACATTCTATCTCCACATACGTTATAGTTATATGAAAAAAGAATGTTTATATTGTAATAATGAATTCCAAGCTGATTTACGAGAGGTAAACAGAGGAAATGCAAAATTTTGTTCACTTTCATGTGCTGCTAAATACAGAAATTTACATAGAAAGAAATATAAATGTAAATGTATTGTATGTGAACAGGAATTTGAAGCGCAATCTTCTAAAGCAAAGTATTGTACAAATGCTTGTAAATTAAAAGATTATCGTAAAAGAATGAAATCTAATAATACTATTACTAGATCGTTTTACAATTTTCTATTATTACAACCTTGTGTAATATGCGGTTGGAATAAAACTTCTTGTGATGTTCATCATATTATACCTGTATCTAACGGTGGTAAAAATGAAATTACAAACTTAATAACTTTATGTCCTAATTGCCATAGAATGGTTCATAGGAACCTCATTTCTGAGGAGAAACTTAAAAAGTTTCGTGAATCTTGGACTATCTCTTCACCTTCCAATGAAGGGTTGGGCGCTCTAGCTGGTAATTAAGAACACTTTAGTTCTCCAGTAGTCTCTGCACTTTCATGTAGTGTACTACATGCTTAGCTCAGGATTGGCATGCAAAAATGTCATTTCTGAGCATTTTTGTTTAGCGTTCCCTGAATTCACCCAATTTAAACTCGACCATTTTTTAATCGAACCCTCGTCCTAACAGTGATTGATAAGCCTAATAAGACACAATACAGTTCTTATACTGTGAATACTTTCTAATTTTTAATCCCTGCTATCAAATTATAAGTAGTGAATGTAAGGAGATCTCTCTCCTTACACCCTAATTTTTGGTTCCTTTAGTAGTAATAAATCATTTAATACTGAAATGAACTCCAACGCTACAATGAGACTCATATGATCGTCACTTTTTATTGTACTAAACTATTATTGGCTTATAGCTCTCTACTAACTAAACCTGAGAAAACTGAAAATGAGTACGTAGGACTAGCTGTCTCAACGGATCTCGTACTCTTTAGTCTTGATGCTAATTTCGCCTTCCTGCTTTTGTCTCGATGGATCTTAAGCAATGCAAGTATATCTCTTGCGTTGTGAAATACTACTACATTCATACCCCACTACTCTTTTCGGCTTATAGCTCTTCAGAGCGGAATTGTTGATTAATAGCGGTCGAAGCTATCTCTCAAAACACTCCAGCTACAATCGCTGTAGATATGATTCAATTGTTTCAAGTAGCCACTGAACTCTGCTTTCTTTTCAAGCAGTTTATCAGATGCTTCTTTCTCAATCTTCTCATCCTCTTTTTTCCAATCCTCTGGAGTGATACCACCGGCTTTCAAACGATTCATGTTCTCGCCTACTTTTGTCAGACGTTCTTTCTCTACGTCCTCAAATGCACGAGCTCTCTTCAGTCTCAACTTCGAATACCCGATCTTGTACTCAGAGTTTTGCAGAGTTTGAATTATCTCTCTCTTGAGATTCTCTTCTCGGTCTTTCAGGATGTCCTCGTTTGCAGCCTTAATGATGTCTTCACTTACTTTTCTACCTTCGGTGATCTCTGTGATAATGTCTTTAGATTCCATTTTCTTTGTTTTTTGATGTTAATAATTAATTTTGATAAAGTTCTAGAATTGTATCTCTTTGCAAACTATGATTAGAGATAATTTTTCTACGGTGTAGAGTTTTAAAGGTAATTGGAATGTATAAAGGATTTTTTCCTGATACTGTTCTCCTAACCATCTCGATAAGTGTATGCTCATTCCAACGTAAAACATTGCTATGATAATGCATAACAAGTGCTAATATAGTTACGTAGTGACCATAGATTTTTTTGCTTTTAAGATACCATTCTATAGCTGGTTCTCTAGCTAATGCTTCTCTAATTACTTGTTTTACTTTTGTTTTTTCCATATCTCAATTGTGTTAATTTCAAATAATAAGCATGCCCTCTTATTCCTATTTCTTATTCAGAGGGAACCTCTTCTCCTTCTTATAATTAATAATCTCCTGTGAGATTATCATTTGTACAAGTACACAATCCCGTAGTATGCATCTTCACATACCGTTTATGGGCTTAGGGCGTTAGGTTTAACATGCTTTAGGGGAATGACCACCATATCTTAACATTTAAGAATTATAGACTCGAGGACTAGTAACTGGCGGTAACTAGCTATCCTCACGAAATCTCTGTGCTTTAGACTCTCTTTTATAAGGAGTCATCTTAGGCTTATGCGGAGTGTATTTCCGCATAGCCTTTGAATCCTTAGAATCTTTCTTTGTCTTGCTCATAAAGTGTTTTGCAAAATGTTGCGACATTGAAAAATAAGGAACTTTAGCCTCTTTCTTTCGAAATAAGCCCATTCTGGAGAACCCTCTTTGATCGATGCTATCGTTGTGACAACGTCATGATTTACTAAGTCTTTAGGACCATAGTAAGCACATACGAACTTTGTCGCAAAGTGTACAGGATCTGTAGGTTCACCGAATTCAACTACCAAATTGTCTGCTAATGTTGCTATTTCAGCATTAACAGGATTTACGACTCTAAACAGGTCGTTAGGTTCTAAGATAGTTAGAAATCCTCCATTTTGCTTATACTCAGGATTAATAGTTTCTAACTTACTTAAAATGCTAGAAAATAGCACTTGAACTTCCTCTTTAGAAAGTCCTGGAGGCAATATTACAACTGCTACTCCATTAATCTTACTGTTCATTTTGATAATTTTTAGTTAAACAATTTGATGACGTCTCCGCATGTACAACTACGGAGAAGATTTTGATTGAACGATTGTTGATTAACAACAACTCATATTGTACTATGAGCAACTAATAACAAGTGTCATCGTGAAGTTTCACGTCTGCAAAATAAATATTAAAAAACTCTTACGTAAAACTTCTTAAAATCGGCTATCTAACATATTTTACGTTGTAGCAGAATTGTATTGCCAGTACAATTCTTATTAACGGCATGATTTTAACGTCCGCACGATCATAATTATATAAATACGAATGTCCAAATATATTTATATGTCGTATTTAATAAATATAAATGTCTATATAATTACTTACGCCCCACATGCTTGTCATCTTCTGATGATC